>UMBZ01037930.1_pt1 | contig 43601 bp, 55 predicted proteins | sample 1964091 | NCBI WGS metagenome assembly UMBZ01 (sample SAMEA4835954, study PRJEB28245) | human gut metagenome | biome: gut microbiome; material: fecal sample | place: Denmark | collected 2008
CTCCAAAACCGAGTGTCGGGAGTTCGAGCCTCTCTTCCCGTGCTAAATTGATAAGAATATGTTTAAAAAGATAACGAATTATTGTAAAGAATCTTACGACGAACTAGTCCATAAGGTATCATGGCCTACTCGTTCAGAACTTTCTAGTAGTGCGGTAGTTGTTTTATATGCTTCCCTACTAATCGCACTCGTTGTTTTTCTAATGGATTCTGCCTTCCAGTTTATAATGGAAGATGTTATCTATCCGCACTAATTTAAACAGTTGGGCAAATGTCTGGGATTGAAAAGAAATGGTACGTACTTCGTGCCGTAAGTGGAAAAGAAGCTAAGGTTAAGGAAACTCTTGAAGCAGAAATGCGAAATACTGACCTTGGTGAATACGTATCTCAGGTATTGATTCCTACCGAAAAGGTTTACTCAGTTCGCAACGGAAAAAAAGTTGTGAAAGAAAGAACTTATCTTCCTGGGTATGTCTTGGTAGAAGCTGCTCTAGTAGGTGAGGTGCCTCATATATTGAGAAACATTACTTACTGTATTGGCTTCTTGGGAGGTATGGATCATCCGGTGCCTTTGAGACAATCGGAGGTAAATCGAATACTGGGTACGGTAGATGAAATGCAGGAAGTTAGTGAGGATCTTAATGTTCCTTACGTAGTTGGAGAAACAGTGAAAGTAGCCGTAGGACCGTTTAGCGGATTCAGTGGTGTCATTGAAGAAGTGAGCGCGGAAAAACGGAAACTGAAAGTTATGGTCAAAATATTCGGGCGTAAAACTCCGCTTGAATTAGGCTTTACGGATGTGGAAAAGGAATAATTCATTCTGTTACGTGTAATTATTCTATTCGTTAATCATTTATATTAAAAATTAAAAAAATGGCTAAAGAAGTTGCTGGACTAATCAAATTACAGATTAAAGGAGGCGCTGCAAATCCATCACCTCCCGTTGGACCTGCTTTGGGTTCTAAGGGTATCAATATCATGGAATTTTGCAAGCAATTCAACGCCAGAACCCAGGACAAGGCAGGTAAAGTATTGCCTGTTATCATTACTTACTACACAGACAAGTCTTTCGATTTCGTAATCAAGACTCCTCCTGTAGCTATTCAGTTGCTTGAGGCAGCTAAGATTAAGAGTGGTTCTGCTGAACCTAACCGTAAGAAAGTTGCTGAACTTACTTGGGATCAGATTCGTACAATTGCTCAGGACAAGTTGGTTGACTTGAACTGCTTTACTATTGAATCTGCTATGACTATGGTAGCGGGAACAGCTAGAAGTATGGGTATCGCTGTAAAAGGTGAGTTCCCGGGTAATAACTAATTAACTTCAATTGAATAATGGGTAAACTGACAAAAAATCAAAAGTTGGCTGCAGAAAAGATTGAAGCAGGGAAAGCATACTCACTGAAAGAAGCTTCACAGTTGGTTAAAGATCTTACTTTTACTAAGTTTGATGCTTCATTAGATATTGACGTACGTCTAGGTGTAGACCCTCGTAAGGCTAACCAAATGGTGAGAGGCGTTGTTTCTCTGCCTCATGGAACAGGTAAGCAAGTACGTGTACTGGTTCTGTGTACACCGGATGCTGAAGCTGCTGCAAAAGAAGCTGGTGCTGACTATGTTGGTCTTGAAGAATATATTGAAAAGATCAAAGGTGGATGGACTGATATTGATGTAATCATTACTATGCCGTCTATCATGGGTAAGATCGGTGCTTTGGGACGTGTGCTCGGTCCTCGTGGATTGATGCCTAACCCGAAGAGCGGTACTGTAACTATGGATGTTGCTAAGGCTGTTAAGGAAGTTAAGCAAGGTAAGATTGACTTTAAGGTTGATAAGAGCGGTATCGTTCATACTTCAATCGGTAAAGTATCTTTCACTGCTGATCAGATCCGTGAAAATGCGAAAGAATTTATCGCTACTATCATTAAATTGAAACCGACTACAGCTAAGGGTACTTATATTAAGAGTATTTATCTTTCAAGTACAATGAGTAAGGGTGTTAAAATCGACCCTAAATCAGTAGAAGAAATCTAATAATAAGGAGGAATCATGAGAAAGGAAGATAAAGGCGTAATTATAGGTCAGATAGCTGATACCGTAAAGCAATACGGACATTTTTATTTGGTTGATACAACCGCTATGGATGCTGCTTCTACAAGCGACTTGCGTAGAAAATGTTTCAAGGCTGGTATCAAGTTGGTTGTTGTGAAGAATTCATTGCTTCACAAAGCTTTGATGAGCTTCGAAGATGTTGATTTCTCTCCGTTGTTCGATTCTTTGAAAGGTACTACATCGGTAATGTTCTGCGAAACTGCAAACGTACCGGCTAAGTTGCTCAAAGAATTCAAAGATGGAGTTCCTACATTGAAAGCTGCTTATGCAGAAGAAGGATTCTATGTAGGTGCAGATCAATTGGACGCTCTCGCAACAATCAAGAGCAAGAACGAAGTTATCGCAGACATTGTGGCTTTGTTGCAGTCTCCGGCGAAGAACGTTATCTCTGCTCTTCAATCAGGTGGCAACACCATTCACGGAGTTCTTCAGACTTTGGGCGAACGTGCAGAATAATGCGCATAGCAGTTTGAGGACTTACTTAAAAAACAACTTTTTATATTTTTCAAATAGTAACAAACAATTAAATACATACAAAAATGGCAGATTTGAAAGCTTTTGCAGAACAATTAGTTAACTTGACAGTAAAAGAAGTTAATGAACTTGCAACTATCCTTAAAGAAGAATACGGTATTGAACCTGCTGCTGCAGCTGTTGCAGTTGCTGCTGGTCCTGCTGCTGCTGGTGCAGCTGCTGCTGAAGAAAAAACTTCATTCGACGTAGTTTTGAAGAGCGCTGGCTCTGCAAAATTGCAGGTTGTAAAGGCAGTTAAGGAAGCTTGTGGTCTTGGCTTGAAAGAAGCTAAGGACTTGGTAGACGGTGCTCCTTCAACAGTTAAAGAAGGTTTGGCTAAAGACGAAGCTGAATCTTTGAAGAAAACTTTGGAAGAAGCTGGAGCTGAAGTAGAACTTAAATAAGATTATCCTGTAAATCAGGTGTTTCGGTTAAGAGTCCCCGGTAAAGGGGATTCTTAACCTTTTTGCGTCTATATTAAGTTGCATTGAATATAGCGCTTGACGTATAGTCAGTTTTTAATTTTTTTAACTCCATACAGATGTCTTCAAATACTAATAATCAACGAATTAATTTTGCTTCTATTAAGAATCCGATGAAGTATCCGGATTTTCTGGAAGTGCAGTTGAAGTCATTCCAAGACTTTTTACAGTTAGATACCCCGCCAGAAAAACGAAAGAACGATGGCTTGTACAAAGTGTTTGCCGAGAATTTCCCTATCGCAGATACTCGTAACAACTTCGTGCTCGAGTTCCTTGATTACTATATCGACCCGCCTCACTATTCTATCGATGAATGCTTGGAGCGTGGATTGACTTATAGTGTTCCCTTGAAAGCTAAGCTTAAGCTTTATTGTACCGACCCCGATCATGAAGACTTCGATACGGTAATTCAGGATGTTTATTTGGGAACTATCCCTTATATGACTCCTAAAGGTACTTTCGTTATTAACGGAGCAGAACGTGTTGTAGTTTCGCAGTTACACCGTTCTCCAGGTGTATTCTTTGGACAGAGCGTTCATGCCAACGGTACTAAATTGTATTCGGCACGTATTATCCCGTTCAAAGGTTCTTGGATTGAATTTGCGACCGATATTAATAATGTGATGTATGCTTATATCGATCGTAAGAAGAAACTTCCGGTAACTACTTTGTTGCGTGCCGTAGGTTTTGAAAACGATAAAGATATTCTTGAAATCTTTAATTTGGCAGAAGACGTTAAGGTTAACAAGGCCAACTTGAAGAAAATTATCGGACGTAAATTGGCTGCTCGTGTTTTGAAGACATGGACAGAAGACTTCGTTGATGAGGATACCGGTGAAGTTGTAACTATCGAGCGTAATGAGGTAGTTATCGACCGTGAAACTATTCTGGAACCAGAGCATATCGATTTGATTTTGGAATCTGGCGTACAGAGTATCTTGGTTCACAACGAAGTAGCTAATGCTTCTGATTATTCTATTATTTTCAATACTCTTCAGAAAGACCCGAGTAACTCGGAAAAAGAAGCCGTGCTTTATATCTATCGTCAGTTGCGTAATGCAGATCCTGCTGATGATGCTAGTGCACGTGAAGTTATCAATAACTTGTTCTTCTCTGAAAAGCGTTATGACTTGGGCGACGTAGGTCGTTATCGTATCAACAAGAAGTTGAATCTTGATACGGACATGAACGTCAGAGTATTGACAAAACAAGATATTATCGAAATCATCAAGTATCTGATTGAGTTGATCAACTCTAAGGCAGATGTAGATGATATCGACCACTTGAGCAACCGTCGTGTGCGTACTGTTGGCGAGCAATTGGCCAATCAGTTTGCTATTGGTTTGGCTCGTATGTCACGTACTATCCGTGAGCGTATGAATGTACGTGATAATGAAGTGTTCACTCCGATTGATTTGATCAACGCTAAGACTATTTCTTCTGTTATCAACTCTTTCTTCGGAACGAATGCGTTGTCTCAGTTCATGGATCAGACTAACCCGTTGGCTGAAATTACTCACAAGCGTCGTTTGTCTGCGTTGGGTCCTGGTGGTTTGTCGCGCGACCGTGCCGGATTTGAGGTGCGAGACGTACACTATACTCACTATGGTCGTTTGTGTCCTATTGAGACTCCTGAAGGTCCGAACATCGGTTTGATTTCTTCTTTGTGTGTATACGCTAAGATTAATGACCTCGGATTTATCGTAACTCCTTATCGTAAGGTTAAGGATAGCGTGGTAGACTTGTCTCCAGAAGGCATTGAATATTTGTCGGCCGAAGAAGAAGAAGACAAGATTATCGCGCAGGGTAACGCTCCGCTTAATGATGATGGTTCTTTCATCCGCGATAAAGTTAAGGCTCGTCGTGATGCTGACTATCCGGTTGTTACTCCTGATCAGGTAGAATTGATGGACGTTTCTCCTCAGCAGATTGCTTCTATCGCAGCTTCTTTGATTCCGTTCTTGGAACACGATGACGCTAACCGTGCGTTGATGGGATCAAACATGATGCGCCAGGCAGTTCCTTTGTTGAAGACAGAAGCTCCTATCGTAGGTACCGGTATCGAACGTCAGTTGTGCGAAGACTCTCGTACTCAGATTGCGGCTGAAGGTGATGGTGTGGTTGAATTCGTAGATGCTACTACTATCCGTATTCTTTACGACCGTACTGATGATGAAGAGTTTGTAAGCTTTGAACCTGCGTTGAAAGAATATTCTATTCCTAAGTTCCGCAAGACTAACCAGAGCATGACTATCGACTTGCGTCCTATTTGCTCTAAAGGCCAGCGCGTTAAGAAAGGTGATATCCTGACAGAAGGTTACTCTACAGCTGATGGCGAATTGGCATTGGGTAAGAACTTGTTGGTAGCTTACATGCCTTGGAAGGGTTACAACTATGAGGATGCTATCGTATTGAACGAACGCGTAGTACGCGAAGACATTTTGACTTCTGTACACGTTGATGAATATATCCTCGAAGTGCGCGAAACTAAGCGTGGTATGGAAGAGTTGACTTCTGATATTCCTAACGTTAGTGAAGACGCTACTAAGGACCTTGACGAAAATGGTATCGTACGTGTAGGTGCTCGCATCGAACCGGGAGATATCCTTATCGGTAAGATTACTCCGAAGGGCGAATCAGATCCTTCACCAGAAGAAAAACTGTTGCGTGCTATCTTCGGTGACAAGGCAGGAGATGTGAAAGACGCTTCTTTGAAAGCTTCTCCGTCATTGCGTGGTGTTGTAATCGGTAAGAAATTGTACTCTCGCGTTATCAAGACACGTAGCGAAAAGAATGCTGATAAGGCAATTCTTCCGAAGCTGAATGAAGAGTTTGAAGAAAAAGCAGCAGCGCTGAAAGAAGTTTTGGTTGACAAGCTGTTGGTTCTTACAAATGATAAGGTTTCTCAAGGTGTAAAAGACTATTTGGGAGCTGAAGTTATTGCTAAGGGTGCCAAGTTTACTAAACACGACTTGTCTTCTTTGGATTACACTGTTATTCAGTTGAGCAAGTGGACTACAGACGCTCATAAGAATGATATGATTCGTGACTTGGTTATGAATTACCTGAAGAAATATAAAGAACTCGACGCTGAGTTGAAGCGTAAGAAATTCGCTCTGACTATTGGTGATGAGTTGCCTTCAGGAATCATTCAGATGGCTAAGGTATATATCGCTAAGAAACGTAAGATCGGTGTAGGTGATAAGATGGCCGGACGTCACGGTAACAAGGGTATCGTATCTCGCGTGGTTCGTCAGGAAGATATGCCGTTCTTGGCAGACGGTACTCCGGTAGATATCGTATTGAATCCGTTGGGTGTGCCTTCTCGTATGAACATCGGTCAGATTTTTGAAGCCGTTCTTGGACGTGCCGGTAAAGAGTTGGGCGTTAAGTTCGCTACTCCTATCTTTGACGGTGCTACAATGGATGATTTGAATGATTGGACAGATAAAGCCGGATTACCTCGCTACTGTAAGACATATTTGTACGATGGTGGTACAGGTGATCAGTTTGACCAGCCTGCAACTGTAGGTGTTACTTACATGTTGAAGCTGGGTCACATGGTTGAAGACAAGATGCATGCTCGTTCTATCGGTCCGTACTCACTTATTACTCAGCAGCCACTTGGTGGTAAGGCTCAGTTCGGTGGTCAGCGTTTCGGAGAAATGGAGGTTTGGGCAATCGAGGCATTCGGTGCGGCTCATGTACTTCAGGAAATTCTGACAATCAAGTCTGATGATGTTGTAGGACGTTCTAAAGCTTATGAAGCAATCGTCAAAGGTGAACCTATGCCTACTCCGGGTATACCTGAATCTTTGAACGTATTGTTGCATGAATTGAGAGGTCTCTGCTTGAGCATCACATTAGAATAATATAACACTTCATATCTATAATATATAAAGTATGGCTTTTAAAAAAGATACTAAGATAAAAAGTAATTTTTCCAAAATTACGATCGGACTGGCTTCGCCCGAAGAGATTCTTGAAAACTCTTATGGTGAAGTTTTGAAACCCGAAACCATCAATTACCGTACTTATAAGCCGGAACGTGACGGTTTGTTCTGCGAACGCATCTTCGGTCCGGTTAAAGATTATGAGTGCCATTGCGGTAAATACAAACGTATACGTTATAAAGGCATTGTCTGCGACCGATGCGGTGTGGAAGTGACCGAAAAGAAAGTACGTCGTGAACGTAGTGGACACATTCAGTTGGTAGTGCCTGTAGCACACATTTGGTATTTCCGTTCTTTGCCTAATAAGATCGGTTACTTGCTTGGCTTGCCTACTAAGAAACTCGATGCTGTTATTTACTATGAACGTTATGTAGTTATCCAGCCGGGTGTGAAAGCAGAAGACGGCGTTAGCCAGTACGATTTGCTTTCAGAAGAAGAATACTTGGATATTATCGATACACTTCCGAAAGATAACCAATATTTGGAAGATTCAGATCCTAACAAGTTCATCGCTAAGATGGGTGCAGAAGCAATCTATGATTTGCTGACTCGCCTTGATTTGGATGCTCTTTCTTATGAATTGCGTCATAAGGCAAACAGCGACTCTTCTCAGCAGCGTAAGAACGAGGCTTTGAAGCGTCTGCAGGTTGTTGAGTCTTTCCGTGCTTCACGTGGCCGCAACAAGCCGGAGTGGATGATTGTACGTATTGTACCTGTTATTCCTCCTGAACTTCGCCCGTTGGTTCCGTTGGATGGTGGTCGTTTCGCGACTTCAGACTTGAACGATTTGTATCGTCGTGTTATCATTCGTAACAACCGTTTGAAACGTCTTATCGAAATTAAGGCTCCGGAAGTTATCTTGCGTAATGAAAAACGTATGCTTCAGGAAGCTGTCGATTCATTGTTCGATAACTCACGTAAATCGAGCGCAGTGAAGACCGACGCTAACCGTCCTTTGAAGTCTCTTTCTGATAGCTTGAAAGGTAAGCAGGGACGTTTCCGTCAGAACTTGTTGGGTAAGCGTGTTGACTACTCTGCACGTTCGGTTATCGTTGTAGGTCCTGAATTGAAGATGGGCGAATGCGGTATTCCTAAGTTGATGGCTGCAGAACTTTACAAACCGTTTATCATCCGTAAGTTGATAGAACGCGGTATCGTTAAGACTGTTAAGTCGGCTAAGAAGATAGTAGACCGCAAGGAAGCTGTTATTTGGGATATCTTGGAACACGTAATGAAGGGTCATCCGGTATTGTTGAACCGTGCGCCGACATTGCACCGTTTGGGTATCCAGGCATTCCAGCCTAAGATGATTGAAGGTAAGGCTATCCAGTTGCACCCGTTGGCATGTACAGCGTTCAACGCCGACTTCGACGGTGACCAGATGGCGGTTCACTTGCCTTTGAGTAATGAAGCTGTACTCGAAGCTCAGATGTTGATGCTTCAGTCACATAATATTTTGAACCCTGCTAATGGTGCGCCTATCACTGTGCCTGCGCAAGATATGGTACTTGGTTTGTATTATATCACCAAGTTGCGTAAGGGTGCTAAGGGTGAAGGCTTGATTTTCTACGGTCCAGAAGAAGCATTGATCGCTTATAATGAAGGAAAGGTAGATATCCATGCCATTATCAGTGTTATTGCTGACGATGTAGACGAAAACGGAAACATCGTTAAGAAGATGATAAAGGAAACATCTGTAGGACGTATTATCGTTAACGAGATTGTGCCTGTAGAATGTGGTTATCTCAATACCATTATTTCTAAGAAGTCTTTGCGCGACATCATCAGCGATGTTATCAAGACTGTTGGTGTGGCTCGTGCTTGCGAATTCCTTGACGGAATCAAGAACTTGGGTTATCGTAAGGCGTTCGAAGGTGGTTTGTCGTTCAACTTGGGCGATATCATCATCCCGAAGGAAAAAGAAGAACTGGTTAAGCGTGGTAACGAAGAAATCGAACAGATCATGATGAACTATAACATGGGTTTCATCACCGACAACGAACGTTACAACCAGGTTATCGATACTTGGACACACGTAAACAGCGACCTTTCGGATATTCTTTATAAGACTATTAAGAACGACGACCAAGGTTTCAACTCAGTATTTATGATGCTTGACTCTGGAGCCCGTGGTTCTAAAGAACAGATCCGTCAGTTGTCTGGTATGCGTGGTTTGATGGCGAAACCGCAGAAAGCCGGTGCCGAAGGTGGTCAGATTATTGAAAACCCGATTCTTTCAAACTTTAAGGAAGGTTTGTCAGTGTTGGAGTACTTTATCTCTACCCACGGTGCTCGTAAGGGTTTGGCCGATACCGCGTTGAAGACTGCCGATGCCGGATATTTGACTCGTCGTCTTGTCGATGTATCGCACGACGTTATCATTAACGAAGAAGACTGTGGTACATTGCGTGGTTTGGTTTGTACAGCGTTGAAGAACAACGACGAAGTTATCGCTACTCTGTATGAACGTATCTTGGGTCGTGTATCAGTTCATGATGTAATACATCCTACCACTGGCAAGCTGATTGTTGCTTCCGGTGAGGAAATTACAGAACCTATCGCACAGGAAATCGAAGATTCTCCTATCGAAAGCGTTGAAATACGTTCTGTATTGACTTGTGAATCTAAGAAGGGTGTTTGTGCTAAGTGTTACGGACGTAACCTTGCTTCTAGCCGTATGGTTCAGAAGGGTGAAGCTGTGGGTGTCATCGCTGCACAGTCTATCGGTGAGCCGGGTACACAGTTGACATTGCGTACATTCCACGCCGGTGGTATCGCAGGTAACATGGCTGCTAATGCAAGTATCGTTGCCAAGAATGATGCTCGTCTGGAATTCGAGGAATTGCGTACTGTAGATGCTGTTGAAGAAACAGGCGAACCAGTTAAGATTGTTGTAGGACGTTTGGCCGAACTTCGTTTCATCGATGTAAATACAGGTATCATCCTTTCTACTCACAACGTACCTTACGGTTCTAAGTTGTATGCTTCAGACGGTGAGGTTGTTGAAAAAGGTAAGCTTATCGCTAAGTGGGACCCGTTCAACGCCGTTATCTGTACAGAAGTTGCCGGTAAGATTGAATTTGAATCGGTAATTGAGAACGTAACATATAAGGTAGAATCTGACGAAGCTACCGGTTTGCGTGAAATCATCATCACTGAGTCTAAGGACAAGAACCGTATCCCGTCATTGCATATCCTTGACGAAAACGGAAACGTGTTGCGTACTTACAACTTGCCGGTAGGTGGTCACGTAGTAGTAGAAGACAAGCAGATTGCTAAGGCTGGTGACATCTTGGTTAAGATACCGCGTGCCGTAGGTAAGGCAGGTGATATCACCGGTGGTCTTCCACGTGTAACCGAATTGTTCGAGGCTCGTAACCCGTCTAACCCTGCAGTGGTTTCTGAAATCGATGGTGAAATCACAATGGGTAAGATCAAACGTGGTAACCGTGAGATCATCGTTACTTCAAAGACTGGCGATGTGAAGAAGTACTTGGTTGCTTTGTCTAAGCAGATCCTTGTTCAGGAGAACGACTACGTACGTGCTGGTACTCCGTTGTCAGACGGTGCTATCACTCCTGCCGACATCTTGGCCATCAAGGGTCCTACTGCCGTACAGGAATACATCGTTAACGAAATTCAGGACGTATACCGTTTGCAGGGTGTGAAGATTAACGATAAGCACTTCGAAATCATCGTTCGTCAGATGATGCGTAAGGTTCAGATTGATGAGCCGGGTGATACTCGTTTCTTGGAACAGCAGACAGTAGACCGTTTGGACTTCAACGAAGAAAACGACCGTGTATGGGGTAAGAAGGTAGTTGTTGACGCTGGCGATTCTCAGAACTTGCAGCCGGGTCAGATTGTAACAGCTCGTAAGTTGCGCGATGAAAACAGTATGTTGAAACGCCGTGACTTGAAGCCGGTAGAGGTTCGCGACGCTGTTCCTGCTACTTCAACTCAGATTCTGCAGGGTATTACTCGTGCCGCATTGCAGACTTCAAGCTTCATGTCGGCTGCATCATTCCAGGAAACCACTAAGGTATTGAATGAAGCTGCTATCAACGGTAAGGTTGACAAGTTGGAAGGTATGAAGGAAAACGTTATCTGCGGTCACTTGATTCCTGCCGGTACTGGTCAGCGTGAGTTCGAGAAGATTATTGTAGGTTCTAAAGAAGAATACGATCGTATCTTGGCTAACCGCAAGAATGTACTCGATTATAGCGACGTAGAATAATTATTTCATCCGCATAGGATGTAGATAATACATAAATCATTTAAGGGTGCCATTCTCTTCTGATAGGGGATGGCACTCTTTTTTTATCTTTTTTTGCACATACATATATAAAATCCCTATCTTTGTGCTGTTAATGGTGTCCGAGATAACATGACTTTCTGCCGGACTTAATAGGGAATTCGGTGAGAATCCGAAACAGTACCCGCTGCTGTGTGTCTTATTTAAAAGGGCCGTTGCATTCTTTTAGCCACTGATATTTGTTTGTCGGGAAGGCGCAACGGTTAAGACGAGTCAGAAGACCTGCCAATAACAGACGTTGCTAAGCAACGTTTCAGTAACCTCCGGGAGGTGGGGTATTGCTGACGGAATATGCGATGTGATTCTTTTTTTCGTTCCATTTCAATCAGTGACGTCTTTATCTTCTGGGAAAAACGAGTAATAATGAACAGACTTTTTTTATTTCTCTTGTTTCTCCTGCAAGGCACTATGGCTGCATTGTCACAGTCGGTGTCGCATACCGCTTGGGCAGATACCTTGAAAGAGGTTGTCGTAGCGGCGCGTGCCATCCGCGAGGTGATTCCTGCCCAGTCTTTGTCGGGTAAGCAACCAGACGGCTAAAGATTTTGCTTCCGCTTCGGCACTTTATATGGTGTCTCGTCGTCCGGTATTCGATGACAAAGATTATAACCTTACCTTTACCGATTGTAAGAGTGAATTATGGTATGATAAGGCTGTAGCTGCAGGTAACGACGTAAATACTTATCATAATTATGAAATAACTTATTATCGTCCGGAGACAGAGCCTACAGGAACAGTTGCCGAATATATCCGTTGGGAAGATAATCAAGGAAAAAGTGGGTATAAGACGAAATTAACGTTCCACCAACAGCCTTATTTCCCACAATGGATAACTGCAGATAAGCTGACTTTTAAGGGAACATGCTTGCCACAAAATGGAATTGACGAGAGTGGAAAGGGGACTTACTATGTTTGTTATACTTTCCGCTATGGCTATGCTGATAATGAGTTAAATGGTAACGATGAATCAGCTATTGATATCGACTGGGCTGTAGATGCCAACGGAAATAAAGTTCATTTGCCGGGTGTAGACTTTATTAAGATTTATACAGGCGTAAATCAAGAAAACGGTTGGTTGGGTGAATGCTCTACCGAGGTAAGTGGGGTAGAAGACCTGCATATACTTGAACAAGATATTGAAACTCGTAAATAAAGGAATTTTATATTTAATAATTAATACAGACTATTATGAAAAAGACATTTAGACTTTTGTCAGTCCTATTGTTAGGGGCATCAATCTGGAGCTGCTCTTATGACGATAGCGCATTGTGGGATAAGGTGAACGACCTGGATAATAGAGTACAGACCCTTGAAACTACGGTTAAGGGGATGAATACGTCTATTACATCATTAAAAGGCATTGTAGAAGCATTGGATGGCGGTAAGGTAATTACCAAAACCGAATCTACTGCCGATGGATATGTTCTTACGCTTAGCGATGGCTCTACCTTGACGCTGAAGAATGGTAAAGATGGTAAAGACGCTCCGGTTATCGGTGTGAAGGCTGATACCGACGGTGTATATTACTGGACTATCACTACTGACGGCAAAACCGAATTCTTAAAGGATGCCGAAGACGGTAAACTGAAAGTTTCAGGTACCACTCCAGTTATGGGAGTTGATAGCGAAGGCTATTGGACTGTAGATACAGGTAATGGTGTACAGCGTATATTGAGCGACGGTAAGCCAGTGAAAGCTCAAGGTCAGGATGGAGATTCATTCATTAAGTCTGTAACAATAGTAGGAAAGAAAGTGGTATTTACGCTGATGGACGGTGGAGTGCTCGAAATGGAACTGACTGATATGCGTATACTTACTTTCGAAGACGAAGCAGGTAGTTCTTATTGGACTTCATTAATAGACAATCCTCAATATAACGGAAAGTTGCTGTATGGCGAAAGTGGGGCAGAATCTACTTACTATTCTTGGATTGACGAAGGCAATACATTATTGGCTCATCAATTCGAAGTGAATATTGATGAATATAAGGCTTTTTGGTCAGGTGGAGAAGCCATCTCTAATTATGTAGAAACAGACCTTAAAAAAGGTGTTTCTACATATCAGTTGAGTGTCCCTATCAAGGATGCAGTTACAGGATTTGGCGGACATAACGGTTCAAAGAATTTCTGCGTACACTATGATAGCTATTTAAATGCCCCAAGTTTTTACTTCAGCGATGGCGAAGCACGTGTAATAGACCACCTGTTTGTAGCGCCAACAACTTATCTTCTGAATGTAGAGAAGAATGGGAATAAATATTCTGGTAAAATCGGTCAAGATGATTGGCTTAAGATTACAGCCACTGGTATGGATGCCGATGGCGTAATTACCGAAACCTGCGATTTTTATTTGGCAAAAGACGGAAAACTTGTAGAAGATTGGACTCCTTGGGATCTTCATTCATTAGGTAAGGTAGTGACGGTACAGTTTAAAATGTATGGATCTGTGGTGAATGCGAATGGTTTATCTATACCAACATACTTCGCTTACGATGATGTAGCAGTACGTTTCGATAACTAAGCAATTAGTGTTTTAAATAAATAAAAGTGTTCGCTCTATTGCGAAATGTTAGCGAACGCATTTTCTTGACTTAAGTAAAAGAAGGCTGTCTTCCCTTGTGTTTTGGGGAAGACAGCCTTTGCTGTATTATCGGTATGGTAAAATATTGTATACGTAATATTGCGAGAAATAAGGTGGAAAACATTGCGATGATTAAAACCAATCATTGCGACATTCAAAATCGACCTTCGCAATGTTTTTCCTATCAACTATTATGCAATTCTCTATCCTTAGGTTAAGTATATAAAAACTTAGCCTAAGTTTATATATACTCAACTTAAGTTTATATATACTTAAGCTAAATTTATAGATTTTCTGCGAACAAGTTTGCTTTCCTCTTGCGGGTAATTGTCCGCCAATAGGTGAACAGATTCTTCTTATGATTTCAACTTAACTATTCTCCGAAACAGATGCACGAAGCTTTATTTCCGCATTAAGTACTATAGACCTACTGGGGGAGGAGGGGTCTTTGATTTTTTCCAATATCAACTCGGCAGCGTTTCTGCCCATCTGATGAAGCGGCGGTTCTACAGTAGACAGAGGCGGATAAACAATATTTGATAATGCGGTACCCGAGAAACTGGCAATAGCTATATCTTCCGGTATTTTTTTGCCACGCTCGCGCAGTCGGTTCATAATGCCGATGCCTAATGTATCAGTAAAGGCAAAGATTGCATCTACGTCATATCCCTTGTCTAATAGTTGATCGGCTATTTTACTGCCATCTTCAAACCCCATTCCTTGAGATGTTATTATTTGTTTTGGCAGATGGAATTTATCCATCGCGTCCTGATAACCTTTAGACCGTTCGATAGCGTTATAAATATCTGTGGTACCTTGTATATGAACTATCTTCTGTCGTCCGCTTCGGATGAGTGCTTCCACCAGGAAAAAAGCCTTCATGTAATCATCAACCAACACTTGCGATACGTCCATGCCATGAGGTATTCTGTCATAGAAAACCATTGGCATTTCAGCTTTCTGAAGCCGCAGATACTCTTCTCGGTTCTGCTTGTAACTGCATTGGCTGATGATGATACCATCAACCATAAAGCGTTCCATAAGTCTGAGGTTCTCCTTTTCTTTTTCCGGGTCTTCTTCCGAGTTGGCTATGATAACCTTGATGCCGTGCGCATAGAGCACCTCTTGTATGCCATTGATAACGGTAGACGCAAAAGGAGTAATCATTTCGGGCACTATGACTCCTACTGTATTGGTATGCCCGAATTTAAGATTGGTAGCTACCGGGTTAGGTCTGTATCCTAACTTTCGAGCCATTTCGAGAACTTTCTCTTTGGTCTCTTTTCGTATGTTCTTATCGTCTGCCAAGGCTCTTGATACCGTCGATACGGAAATGCAAAGTCCTTGAGCGATATCTTTAATGGTAATGTGCTTCATAGCCTTTTAGTTTGTTGATGATGACAAAAGTATATTTTTCATCAGAATAATGCAATAGCTGCAAACGATTGCAGATTTTGCAAACGTTCCCGCAAACGTTTGCAGGCGAAGAGTCTTGATTTTTTTATAATTTCTTATTGCGGGCGGATATATTTGCAGTGTCAGAACAACATTAATAACCATTTAAATATAAAATGCCATGAAGACAAACATTATTGAATTTCAGTACAATCGCAATGCAGTAAAAGCCGGAATCCTTCACATTGGTGTAGGTAATTTTCATCGTGCTCACGAAGAATTCTTCACAAACCGTTTGCTTGAAGATGCCGATCAGCAGGAATGGGGTATCCACGGAGCTATGTTGTTGCCGAGTGATGAACGTTTATATCATGCCTTGAAGAAACAGAGCGGTGAATATACTCTTACCGTATGCGGACGTGACGGTAAAGATGAAGTTTATCATATAGGTTCTTTGATACAGTTGGACTGGGCTGTAGAAAATCCGGAAGCAATTCTTGCAGCCATTGCCGACAAGCAGATACGTATCATTACATTGACTATTACAGAAGGTGGATATAATATAGAAAAGTCTACCGGTGAGTTTATCATGAACAACCCGGCAGTACAGCACGATTTGCTCGAACCTCACACTCCGCAGACCACTTTCGGATATGTAGCGGAAGGATTGCGCCGTAGAAAAGCTGCTGGAAATGGTCCTGTCACAATTCTTTCTTGCGATAACCTTCAGCATAACGGAAATACTGCACGTAAGGCTTTCACTACTTTTATTAAGGCTCAGGATGCCGAACTGGCTGCTTGGGTAGAAGAGAACGTTACATTCCCAAATAGCATGGTAGACCGTATTACTCCGGCTACTCGTCCAGAGGATATTATCCGTCTTAACAGCAAAAACGGAACTGCCGATGAAGCGCCTGTTTATTGCGAAGACTTTATTCAGTGGGTTATAGAAGACAAATTTATTGCCGGTCGTCCGGCTTGGGAACGTGTAGGTGCAGAATTTACCGACGACGTAACCGCTTATGAAAATATGAAGCTAAGCTTATTGAACGCTTCTCATACCTTGCTGTCTTATCCTTCTTTCTTGAGCGGTTACCGTAAGGTAGACGATGCCATGCACGATGACCGTATAGTACGTTTTGTACGCACCTTTATGGATAAGGATATAACTCCTTATGTTCCGGCTCCGGGAAATACCGATCTTGAACTTTATAAGCAGACATTGATAGAACGTTTCGGCAACCGTACCGTAAGCGATCAGATAGCTCGTCTTTGTTTTGACGGTATCTCTAAATTCCCGGTTTATGTTATGCCAAATCTTATTAAGATGATTGCCGACAATGCGGATATGACTCGTGTGGCTTACTTGATTGCTGCTTATCGTCATTATCTGAAATATAAGGTAGACGATAAAGGACAGGCTTTCGACATTGCAGAGCCGTGGATGGCTAAGTCTGACGAACAGTTGATTGCCAGCGATGAGCCTTTGGATTTCTTGGCGTTGTCTGCTTTTCAGAGTACAGATTTGAAAAAAGCCGATTCGTTTGTTCAGACTTATCTGAAAATGGTAAGCGAAATTTCTCAGCACGGAGCTATGTCGGTTCTTGAAAGTATAATCTGATAACCGTTACTTTAAATCCGCGCTTATGAATACACAGAAAACATATAGTCTGGGACCGTTCGCGGTCCTGACTTTCATTTATTTTATCGTAGGTTTCCTGACTACTGTCAACGGGCAGTTTCAGGGACCTTTGAAAGTCGCTTTCCTTTCCGAAGCAGAGGGACTGAGAAATACACTCACTACGCTTATCTCATTCTTCTTCTTTTTAGGATATCTGGTAAACAGTTCGCTAGGAGGTAAATGGATCAATGCTCATGGTTACAAGCCAACTTTGCTAAGGGCGTTGGGCGTTATGATTGGCGGTTTGCTAATGTACGCCATGTCTTCATTGTTTATAACATTGTTTCCTGATGCCGCTTTGAAGATTGGTGAAGACGCCGTGTCTTATGGATATTTTATTTTCTTGTTCGGTTCTTTCCTCATGGGTACTTCGGCGGCCTTGCTTCAAGTGGTTATCAACCCTTATATAGCCGCTTATGAACTGCCCAACACTCAGCCTGTACAGCGTGTAAACATAGTATGCGCCATCAATTCGTTGGGAACTACCATTGCTCCATTCTTTGTTACGGGAGTCATCTTTTCGGGCGTCTCTTTAGAGCAAGTCACAGCACAGCAGTTGCTTGTTCCTTTCCTCTTGATAGCATTGAGTATTGTGCTTACTACTGCTGTTACTTCGCGCTTGTCGCTTCCCGATTTGGAAGGAACAAGAACAGATGCTAGCAAATCGCAAGGACGTAGTATATGGTCGTTCCGTCATTTGACTTTTGGAGTGATAGCCATCTTCTTTTATGTGGGAACTGAGGTCTCTATCGGTGTCAATGTAAACCTTCATGCCATGGAACAGATAGAGTCGGGGATGGGATTATCTTTCTTTGGTAAGGAACATTTGGTGTTATGGGGGCTTGACTTTGGTATACCTGCTTTACTTGCCACTCTTTATTGGGGCGGACTTATGGTAGGCAGAATGGTCTTTAGCTTTTTCAACAACATCTCTTCGCGTGTATTGTTGGCAAGCACCACATCAATAGCGGCTTTATTGATTATAGTGGCTATGCTTACCAATAATCTATGGATTTTGATTTCCGCCGGACTTTGTCATTCTGTGATGTGGGGCTGTATCTTTACCTTGGCGGTAAAAGGTCTGGGTGAATATACCTCTAAGGCTTCGGGCATCTTTATGATGGGCGTATTCGGTGGAGCTGTGTTCCCATTGTTGCAAGGGCTGATGGCGGATGCGTGCGGCAGTTGGCAATGGACATGGAGCATGGCACTGGTTTGCGAGATTGTAATGCTGGCTTACGCTCTTTGGGGCTCAAAGGTAAAGATTGATTAAGATTGAAATACGGTATTAGATATATCATTATTCATGCAGATAAAAAATAAGAATATCATGGAAAATAATAATAAGTATGTTGTAGGTATAGGCGAAGTATTATGGGATGTTCTTCCTGAAGGAAAAAAGTTGGGAGGCGCTCCGGCTAATTTCGCTTATCATGTATCGCAGTTCGGCCTGAACAGTAGAGTTGTCAGTGCAATCGGCAACGATAAGTTGGGCGCAGAAATAGAGCGGGATTTTTCTGAAAAAGGTCTCGAAGGTATTATTGAGAAGGTAGCTTATCCTACCGGAACCGTGCAGGTGTCTTTAGATGATAATGGCGTTCCTAATTATACTATTAAGGAGAATGTAGCTTGGGATAACATTCCTTTCATTACTGCCTTGAAAGAGTTGGCACAGCATACTTGCGCAGTCTCTTATGGATCTTTAGCTCAAAGAAATATAGTATCTCGTGAAACCATTCATGCTTTCCTTGATGCTATGCCAAAGGAAGGTGCTTATAAAATATTCGATATCAATCTTCGTCAGAACTTCTATACCAAGGATATTATCTGTGAATCTCTTGAAAGATGTAATGTGCTTAAAATTAACGATGAAGAATTAGTGGCGGTTAGCAGATTGTTCGGTTATCCTGGTATTGACTTGCAGGATAAATGTTGGATTCTGCTCGCTAAATATAATCTGAAAATGTTGATTCTTACTTGTGGAGTGAACGGAAGTTATGTATTTACTCCAGGCCATGTTTCTTTTGTGGAGACTCCTAAAGTGGCGGTGGCTGATACAGTAGGGGCAGGAGACTCTTTTACCGCAGCCTTTGTGTCTGCTGTACTTAGAGGATTGTCTGTAAGCGAGGCGCACAAATTGGCGGTGAATGTTTCTGCTTACGTGTGCACTCAGAATGGTGCAATGCCGATTCTTCCTGACAATTTTATAACAAAGCTGGAGTCGCTATGAGACGGTGGGTGGCGTGTCTGCTTGTCTGGGTAGCTATTAAGTCGGCGGCTCAGGTTCACATGGACGTTCATCTGGCTACGAATCATTTGTGGCGAGGTATGGAAGTAACCGACGGATTGGTCTTTACAGGCGATGTAAATTATACGTTGTTCGGTGGGAGGGTTAATGTCGGATTTTGGGGCGGTACAAATTCGCAAGGTACATATAAGGAGTTCAACAATCATCTGTCGTTTCATTACGAAGGATTGTCGTTGGCTCTATGGGATACGTACAACTTTTCAGAAGGAGCGACTTATAACAATAAGGAGTTCTTTAATTACAAAGCTCATGATACCGGACGTTTCCTTGACGCTACTTTAAGTTACCGCTTCCGAGGTAGGACGCCTTTGTTTCTAAGTTGGTCTACCATTATATTCGGACGCGACCGCAACGAGGGGAGCATCGCCAATAACTATTCTACATTCTGCTATGCCGAATATCCGCTTCTTGTAGACGGTCGGTGGCAGCTTGATGCCGGTTTGGGCGGAGCTTTCGCACTGAATAGGGCAGGTAGCAAAACCAATTTTTACGGGAGTACGGCAGGCGTAGTGCACGCTTCGTTAAAGGCTACGTATCGCTTGAAACTGCAGAAGTACGAACTACCGGTTCATGCGTGGATGATGTGGAATCCACAAGCCAACAGAGCCTTTTTTCAGTTAGGAATAGAGTTATTTAATTTTTAAACAATTATAGATTATGGAGATTTTAAACTTGCTTACAGGTATACAACATGTTGGTATTCCAACAAATGACATAAAGAGAACAATTGAATTTTATGAACGCTTAGGTTTTAATGTAGCTTTGGCTACACAAAACGGACAGCAAAGCGTGGCCTTTATGCAGTTGAAGAATTTAGTGATGGAATTCTATGAAGGTGATGCCTCGAATGTTCAGAATGGCGCTATAGACCACTTCGCTATTGATGTGAAGGATATAGATAAAGTATTTGCGCTTGTAAAATCATTTGGAGTAGAATTGCTCAATCAGGAAGTACAAGCCCTTCCGTTTTGGGAAAAAGGAGTCCGCTTTTTTACCATTGTAGGACCTAACAATGAAAAAATAGAGTTCTGCGAGCGTTTGTAATAAGCGTTACAGATAGAATACAGAAGGCGTGTCGTAATGAAGCGATGCGCCTTTACTTGTGTTAGAGTATTTCTATTTTCTAAAATAAGTTTGCATGTTCCCGATTATTTTCTATATATTTGTCCGTTGAATTGAAAACACAAACTTTTAAAACCGTAATTATCATGGAAAACGAAAAACAAAATAATCAGCTTCAGATTGAATTAAAAGAAGATGTAGCAAAAGGATGCTACGCAAATCTCGCAATCATTAACCACTCACAGTCTGAGTTCGTAGTAGATTTCGCAAGTGTACTTCCAGGTCTTCCTAAAGCACAGGTAGTAAGCAGAATCGTGTTGACTCCGGAGAACGCAAAACGCTTATTCTTCGCATTGCAAGGAAACGTAATGCAGTATGAAGCTAACTTCGGTCAGATTGAATTGCCCGAACAGAAACAGGCTCAAACTCAGCAGGCAGATGGCAAAACATTCGTTCCGCCGTTGAGTGATTTCAAAGGAGAGGCTTAAAAAAATATAAAATCAGCCCGAAATCGCCCGTTTCCCGAAAAAAGTTGGAAAGCGGGCGATTTTTATTTCTAAAGCATTTGTGCATTAAAAAGTTATTTGTAATTTTGCAGCCCGAAATGTGTAGTAAACGCTAACGTTTCGCTAAAGGATTGGAAAACAACAAACATATAATATAATAATTAAAAATCAAACAAAATGCCTACTATTCAACAGTTAGTAAGAAAAGGAAGAACGGTTTTGGTTGATAAGAGTAAATCACCGGCACTCGATTCATGTCCGCAGAGACGTGGTGTTTGTGTTCGTGTTTACACTACTACACCGAAGAAGCCGAACTCAGCAATGCGTAAAGTTGCACGTGTGCGTCTGACAAACTCTAAGGAAGTTAACTCATACATTCCGGGAGAAGGACACAACTTGCAGGAACACTCAATCGTATTGGTTCGTGGCGGTCGTGTAAAAGACCTTCCGGGTGTACGTTATCACATCGTTCGCGGTACATTGGATACAGCTGGTGTAGCTGGTCGTACTCAGAGACGTTCTAAGTACGGTGCTAAGCGTCCGAAACCAGGACAAGCAGCTCCTGCAGCTAAGGGAAAAGGTAAGAAATAATCCGTAGCCGAGTACAATCCTTACTACAAAAAAATTTATTTAAATCGTTTTGGTTTGTTGGAAAAGCTTTAAGGTTGAGTAAATACTTCGGAGGAAGTGTTGAAGTAAACGCGTAATGCAGCCCCAAACTAAACATTATTTTCAAACAAAATGAGAAAAGCAAAACCAAAAAAACGTGTGATCCTTCCGGATCCAGTATTCAACGATCAGAAGGTTTCTAAGTTCGTAAACCACCTGATGTATGATGGTAAGAAAAATACTTCTTACGAAATATTCTACGATGCATTGAACTCAATCGAAGCTAAGCTTCCGGGTGAAGAGAAATCAGCTCTCGAAGTATGGAAGAAAGCTCTTGAAAATGTAACTCCGCAGTTGGAAGTTAAGTCTCGCCGTATCGGTGGTGCTACATTCCAGGTTCCTACAGAAATTCGTCCCGACCGTAAAGAGTCGATCTCTATGAAGAATTTGATCGCTTTCGCACGTAAACGTGGTGGAAAGTGTATGTCAGATAAGTTGGCAGCTGAAATCCTCGACGCTTATAACGAACAGGGTGGTGCTTTCAAGCGTAAAGAAGATATGCACCGTATGGCAGAAGCTAACCGTGCATTCGCTCACTTCAGATTCTAATCAAGTACTAATTTTAATAAGAAGGAACAAAAATGGCTAAACATGATTTGCATTTGACCCGTAATATCGGTATCATGGCGCACATTGATGCTGGTAAGACGACAACTTCAGAACGTATCTTGTTTTACACTGGTCTGACTCATAAAATCGGTGAGGTCCATGACGGTGCTGCAACTATGGACTGGATGGCTCAGGAGCAGGAACGTGGTATTACTATTACCTCTGCTGCTACTACAACTTTCTGGAAATATGCAGGAAACAAGTATAAGATTAACTTGATTGACACTCCGGGACACGTGGACTTTACTGCTGAGGTAGAACGTTCACTCCGTGTTCTTGACGGTGCTGTTGCTGCTTACTGTGCTGTTGGTGGTGTAGAACCTCAGTCAGAAACTGTATGGCGTCAGGCTGATAAATATAATGTGCCTCGTATCGGTTATGTAAACAAAATGGACCGTTCTGGTGCTGACTTCTTCGAAGTTGTTCGCCAGATGAAAGACGTTTTGGGTGCTAATGCGTGTCCGGTGGTAATTCCTATTGGTGCAGAAGAATCTTTCAAAGGTGTAGTTGACCTGATTAAGATGAAAGCTATCTTGTGGCACGATGAAACAATGGGTGCTGACTACGAAGTAGACGAAATCCCTGCAAACTTGGTTGACGAAGCTCAGGAATGGCGTGATAAGATGCTTGAAAAGGTAGCTGAATTCGACGAAGCTTTGATGGAAAAATACTTCGACGATCCTTCTACTATTACTGAAGAAGAAATTTTGCGTGCATTGCGTGCCGGAACATTGAAGATGGAAATCGTGCCTATGTTGTGCGGTTCTTCATTCAAGAACAAAGGCGTTCAGACATTGCTTGACTACGTTTGTGCATTCCTTCCTTCTCCATTGGATACTCCTAATATCGTAGGTACTAATCCTACAACAGGAGAAGAAGAGGATCGTAAACCAGATGAAGACGAAAAAACTGCAGCTTTGGCATTTAAGATTGCAACTGACCCATACGTTGGTCGTTTGACTTTCTTCCGTGTTTACTCTGGTAAGGTTGAAGCAGGTTCTTATATCTACAACACTCGCTCTGGAAAGAAAGAACGTGTATCACGTTTGTTCCAGATGCACTCAAACAAGCAGAACCCTGTTGAAGTAATTTCTGCTGGTGATATCGGTGCAGGTGTTGGTTTCAAAGATATCCGTACTGGTGATACTTTGTGCGACGAAACAGCTCCTATCGTTCTTGAATCTATGGACTTCCCTGATCCGGTTATCGGTATCGCAGTTGAGCCTAAGACTCAGAAAGACCTCGATAAGTTGTCTAACGGTTTGGCTAAGCTGGCTGAAGAAGACCCGACATTTACTGTTAAAACTGACGAACAGACTGGTCAGACAGTTATCTCAGGTATGGGTGAGCTTCACTTGGATATCATTATCGACCGTTTGAAACGTGAATTCAAGGTTGAATGTAACCAAGGTCGTCCTCAGGTTAACTATAAAGAAGCTATCACTAAGACTGTTGAACTTCGTGAAGTTTACAAGAAACAGTCGGGTGGTCGTGGTAAGTTCGCTGACATCATCGTATCTGTAGGTCCAGTTGATGAAGATTTCAAACAGGGCGGTTTGCAGTTTATCGATGAAGTTAAGGGTGGTAACGTGCCTAAGGAATTCATCCCTTCAGTACAGAAAGGTTTCCAGACTGCAATGAAGAACGGTGTATTGGCAGGCTTCCCTGTTGATTCATTGAAGGTTGTCTTGAAGGATGGTTCATTCCACCCGGTAGACTCTGACCAGTTGTCTTTCGAAATCTGTGCAATCCAGGCTTACAAGAATGCTTGCGCTAAGGCAGGACCGGTTCTTATGGAACCTATCATGAAGCTTGAAGTTGTAACTCCGGAAGAAAACATGGGTGATGTAATCGGTGACTTGAACAAGCGTCGTGGCCAGGTAGAAGGTATGGAAACAAGCCGTTCTGGTGCTCGTATCGTTAAAGCAATGGTTCCACTGTCAGAAATGTTCGGTTACGTAACAGCTTTGCGTACTATCACTTCTGGTCGTGCTACATCTTCAATGACTTATAATCATCACGCTCAGGTATCTTCTTCTATCGCTAAGGCTGTTCTTGAAGAAGTTAAGGGACGTACTGATTTGATTTAATATAAAGAAATAGCTTGAAGCCTACGAGGGTTAGCGAATGACTCTTAACCCTCGTGCTTCATCTTATATAACAATAACAATTTAATAGACAAATGAGTCAGAAAATTAGAATTAAACTGAAATCTTACGATCACAACTTGGTTGACAAGTCAGCTGAGAAAATTGTAAGAACTGTGAAGGCTACAGGCGCTATCGTAAGCGGTCCTATTCCATTGCCTACACACAAACGTATCTTTACTGTAAACCGTTCGACTTTCGTTAACAAGAAGTCTCGTGAACAGTTTGAATTGTCTTCTTACAAGAGACTGATTGACATCTACAGCTCAACTGCAAAGACTGTTGACGCTTTGATGAAATTGGAATTGCCGAGTGGAGTAGAAGTAGAAATTAAAGTTTAATGATTTAAAAACAAAACTGAAATGCCAGGATTATTAGGAAAGAAAATCGGAATGACATCCGTTTTCAGTGCTGATGGTAAGAATGTACCATGCACTGTTATCGAAGCTGGTCCTTGTGTGGTTACTCAAATCAAGAGTGTAGAAAAAGATGGCTATGCAGCTGTTCAGGTAGGTTTCCAGGACAAGAAGGAAAAACATACTACCAAGCCGATGATGGGTCATTTTAAGAAAGCTGGAGTAACTCCAAAGAGACACTTGGCCGAGTTCAAAGATTTCTCAGGTGAATTGAATTTAGGTGACACTATCACTGTAGAATTGTTCAACGACACTAACTATGTAGATGTTGTTGGTACTTCTAAGGGTAAAGGTTTCCAGGGTGTTGTAAAACGTCATGGTTTCGGTGGTGTAGGCCAGACTACTCACGGTCAGCACAACCGCGCTCGTAAGCCGGGTTCTATCGGTGCATGTTCTTACCCTGCAAAGGTATTCAAAGGTATGCGCATGGGCGGCCAAATGGGTGGTGACAGAGTAACTACTCACAACTTACAAGTATTAAAAGTGATTCCTGAACACAACTTGCTTTTGATCAAGGGTTCTGTTCCGGGTTGCAAAGGTTCAATCGTAATAATTGAGAAATAATGGAAGTTAACGTATTAAATATTAAGGGTGAAGATACCGGAAGAAAGGTGTCTCTGAATGAGACAGTCTTCGGAATCACTCCGAATGACCACGCTATCTATCTTGACGTAAAACAGTTCTTGGCTAACCAACGTCAGGGAACTCACAAGTCAAAAGAAAGAAGTGAAATCAGTGGTTCTACTCGTAAATTAGGCCGCCAGAAAGGTGGAGGTGGTGCACGTCGTGGTGATATCAACTCTCCGGTATTGGTAGGTGGTGCTCGCGTATTCGGTCCTAAACCACGCGATTACTGGTTCAAATTGAACAAGAAGGTTAAAGCTCTTGCTCGTAAATCTGCATTGTCTTACAAGGCACAGGCAAACAACATCATCGTAGTTGAAGACTTCACTTTTGAAGCTCCTAAAACTAAAGATTTTGTAAATGTTGTGAATAATCTTAAAGTTGCTGGTAAAAAGCTACTTGTAGTTTTGTCAGAAGCAGATAAAAACGTATATTTGTCAGCTCGCAATTTAGAGCGTGCAAATTTGGCAATAGCTTCTGCACTGAATACTTACAACGTATTGAATGCAGAAACTCTTGTTGTGACAGAAAGCGCATTAAAAGCTATCGAAGGAACCTTAGTTAAATAATTAAAGGAGGCTGAAGAAATGAGTATGATAATTAAACCGTTGGTAACAGAAAAGATGACGGCTTTGTCTGAAAAGCTTAACTGCTTTGGATTCATCGTTCGTCCTGAAGCTAACAAATTACAGATTAAGAGTGAAATCGAAGCTTTGTATAACGTTACAGTTGTTAGCGTAAATACAGTTCGTTACGCTGGTAAAAACAAGAGCCGTTATACTAAATCTGGCCTTATCAAGGGTCGTACAAATGCTTACAAGAAAGCATTCGTTACTTTGAAGGCTGGCGATACTATTGATTTTTATAGCAATATTTAAATAGAAGATGGCAGTACGTAAATTTAAGCCCACAACACCGGGGCAGAGACACAAAATTATTGGTACTTTTGAGGAAATTACTGCATCGGTACCAGAAAAATCTCTTGTATATGGAAAGCGTTCTACTGGTGGTCGTAACCATGTAGGTAAGATGACAATGCGCTATATCGGTGGCGGTCATAAGAGAAAAATCCGTATCATCGATTTCAAGAGAAATAAAGACGGTGTTCCAGCAGTTGTTAAGACAATCGAATATGATCCGAACCGTTCGGCTCGCATCGCTCTGTTGTTCTATGCTGATGGAGAAAAAAGATATATCATTGCTCCTAATGGATTGCAAGTAGGTAGCACCCTGATGTCTGGTGCGAATGCGGCGCCTGAGATTGGTAACGCACTTCCGCTCGAAAACATCCCTGTGGGTACTGTAATTCACAACATTGAATTGCGCCCAGGACAAGGAGCTGCTTTGGTAAGATCGGCTGGTAATTTTGCTCAGTTGACTTCTCGTGAAGGAAGATATTGTGTTATCAAATTGCCTTCAGGTGAAGTAAGACAAATCTTAAGTGCTTGTAAGGCTACTATCGGTAGTGTAGGTAACTCAGACCATGCATTGGAATCATCTGGTAAGGCAGGTCGCTCTCGCTGGTTAGGACGTCGTCCTCACAACCGTGGTGTCGTTATGAACCCTGTTGATCACCCGATGGGTGGTGGTGAAGGACGTCAGTCTGGAGGTCATCCAAGATCACGTACAGGATTGTATGCTAAGGGCTTGAAGACAAGAGCACCTAAGAAACAGTCTTCTAAGTATATTATTGAAAGAAGAAAGTAATAACAACTGATTAATTGAGTAATTTATGAGTCGTTCATTAAAAAAAGGTCCATATATTAACGTAAAACTGGAAAACAAGGTGCTCGCAATGAATGAGAGCGGCAAAAAGTCAGTTGTTAAGACTTGGGCTAGAGCTTCAATGATTTCGCCTGATTTCGTTGGACATACAATTGCAGTTCATAACGGAAACAAATTTATTCCTGTTTACGTTACTGAAAATATGGTTGGACACAAGCTTGGAGAATTCGCTCCTACTCGTACATTCCGTGGCCATGCAGGTAACAAGAAAAAATAAGACAGGACGCTAAAGAAATAAAAAAGTAATAAATAATGGGAGCAAGAAAAAAAATATCGGCTGAAAAAAGAAAAGAAGCCCTTAAAACCATGTATTTTGCAAAATTGCAAAACGTGCCTACTTCTCCGCGTAAGATGCGTCTCGTGGCTGACATGATTCGTGGTATGGAAGTAAACCGTGCGCTTGGTGTTTTGAAGTTTTCTTCTAAAGAAGCTTCTGCAAGAGTGGAAAAACTGTTGCGCTCTGCTATTGCTAACTGGGAACAGAAAAACGAACGCAAAGCTGAAGACGGCGAATTGTTTGTAACTAAGATTTATGTTGATGGAGGTGCTACTCTGAAAAGAATGAGACCGGCTCCGCAGGGAAGAGGTTACAGAATTCGTAAACGTTCAAATCATGTGACTTTGTTCGTTGATTCTAAAAATACTAATGATAAAAATTAAGACTCGATGGGACAGAAAGTTAATCCGATAAGCAACCGTTTAGGAATTATCAGAGGATGGGATTCTAACTGGTACGGTGGCAAGAATTATGGTGATGCTTTGTTGGAAGACAGCAAAATTCGTAAATATCTGAATGCCAGACTTGCAAAAGCCAGCGTTTCAAGAATCGTTATCGAACGTACTTTGAAATTGGTTACTATTACCGTTTGCACAGCTCGTCCGGGTATTATCATTGGTAAAGGTGGTCAGGAAGTTGACAAGTTGAAAGAAGAGTTGAAGAAGATCACCGATAAGGATATTCAGATTAATATCTTCGAAGTTAAGAAACCAGAACTTGACGCTGTTATCGTTGCTAATAACATCGCTCGCCAGGTTGAAGGTAAAATCGCATATCGCCGCGCTATCAAGATGGCTGTTGCCAACACTATGAAAGCTGGTGCTGAAGGTATTAAAGTGCTGATTTCTGGTCGTTTGAACGGTGCTGAAATGGCTCGTTCTGAAATGTATAAGGAAGGACGTACTCCATTGCACACTTTCCGTGCTGATATTGATTACTGTCATGCAGAAGCCCTTACTAAGGTAGGTCTGTTGGGTATCAAGGTATGGATTTGCCGTGGTGAAGTTTATGGAAAACGTGAATTGGCTCCTAACTTTACTCAGGCAAAGGAAAACAACCGTGGTGGAAACGGATATAACGGTGGAAAGAACTTCCGCAGAAAGAAAAACAACAATCGCTAACGAATTTGAATTTTAGGAATTATGTTACAACCGAAAAAGACAAAATTCAGAAGACAGCAGAAGGGTAGTGCTAAAGGTAACGCCCAGAGAGGACATCAGTTGGCATTCGGTACTTTTGGTATCAAGTCATTGCAAACTAAGTGGATCACTGGACGTCAGATAGAAGCAGCTCGTATCGCTGTTACAAGATATATGCAGCGTCAGGGTCAGATTTGGATTCGTATCTTCCCTGACAAACCTATTACTCGTAAGCCGGCTGACGTACGTATGGGTAAAGGTAAAGGTAGTCCAGAAGGCTTTGTAGCACCTGTTACTCCGGGTCGTATTTTGATCGAAGTTGAAGGTGTTTCATTTGAAATAGCTAAAGAAGCTTTGCGCCTTGCGGCACAGAAACTTCCTGTTACAACTAAGTTTATTGTTAGACGTGATTACGACGCAAGTCAAAATGCTTAATTGATATGAAGATTGCAGAAATTAGAGAAATAGCTACCAACGAATTGGCAGAAAGAATTCAGACTGAAGTTGCCAATTACAATCAAATGGTTTTGAATCATTCGATCTCTCCGCTGGAAAATCCTGCACAGATCAAGGAATTACGCAGAACTATCGCGCGTATGAAAGCAGAATTGCGTCAGAGAGAACTTAACAAATAATAATGGTCCTCATGGAAGCTAGAAATTTAAGAAAAGAAAGAACTGGTGTTGTAGTTAGCAACAAAATGGATAAGACCATTACTGTTGCTGCTAAGTTCAAGGAAAAACACCCTATTTATGGTAAATTCGTTTCTAAAACGAAAAAGTACCATGCTCACGATGAAAAGAACGATTGCCAGATTGGCGACACTGTACGCATCATGGAAACTCGTCCTTTGAGCAAAACTAAGAGATGGAGAGTGATTGAAATAATCGAAAGAGCTAAGTAATTATGATACAAGCAGAATCCAGACTTACAGTATGTGACAACAGTGGTGCTAAAGAAGCTCTTTGTATCCGCGTTTTGGGCGGTACAAAGAGACGTTATGCCTCTGTTGGGGATGTTATTGTAGTTTCAATAAAGAGTGTTATCCCCTCAAGTGATATTAAAAAAGGTGCAGTATCGAAAGCCCTGATCGTACGTACAAAGAAAGAAATCCGTCGTGCTGACGGTTCTTACATCCGTTTTGATGATAATGCTTGCGTTTTGTTGAACAATGCAGGCGAAATTAGAGGAAGCCGTATCTTTGGTCCGGTTGCGAGAGAATTGCGTAATGCAAATATGAAAGTGGTTTCATTGGCACCTGAAGTACTTTAATTTTGTAAAGGATTTAAGTAATGAGTAAATTACATATTAAAAAAGGCGATACAGTTTACGTAAACTCTGGCGAAGACAAGGGTAAAACTGGCCGTGTGTTGAAGGTCCTCGTTGACAAAGGACGTGCAGTGGTAGAGGGTATCAATATGGTATCTAAGAGTACCAAACCTAGCGCTAAGAATCCTCAGGGTGGTATTGTGAAGCAGGAAGCTCCTATTCACATCTCTAACCTGAATCCGGTTGATCCGAAGACAGGAAAGCCGACACGTGTGGGAAGAAGAGAAAGTTCTGATGGTAGAACATTTGTTCGTTATGCTAAAAAATCAGGGGAGGAGATTAAATAATGAGTAATACTGCAAGCCTTAAGAAAGAATATGCAGAGCGCATTGCTCCTGCGTTGAAAAATCAGTTCCAGTATACTTCTTCTATGCAGATTCCTGTATTGAAGAAAATCGTAATCAACCAAGGTTTGGGATTGGCTGTTGCTGATAAGAAGATTATCGATGTTGCTATCAACGAGTTGACTACTATCACTGGTCAGAAAGCTGTTGCAACTGTTTCTCGCAAAGATATCGCTAACTTCAAGTTGCGTAAAAAAATGCCTATCGGCGTTATGGTAACTTTGCGTCGTGAGAGAATGTATGAATTCCTTGAGAAACTGGTTCGCGTAGCTTTGCCTCGTATCCGTGACTTTAAAGGTATTGAAAGCAAGTTCGATGGTAGAGGTAATTATACTTTGGGTATTCAGGAACAAATCATTTTCCCTGAAATTAATATCGATAGTATAACTAAGATTCTCGGAATGAATATTACCTTTGTAACATCTGCTCAGACAGACGAAGAAGGTTATGCTTTGTTGAAGGAATTCGGTTTACCGTTTAAAAACGCTAAAAAAGATTGATAAGATATGGCAAAAGAATCAATGAAAGCTCGCGAAGTAAAAAGAGCTAAAATGGTAGCCAAATATGCTGAGAAACGTGCAGCATTGAAGGAAATAGTACGCAAGGGTGAACCAGCTGACGCTTTTGAAGCTGCTCAGAAATTGCAAGACCTGCCTAAGAATGCTAATCCTATCCGTCTGCACAACCGTTGCAAACTGACAGGACGTCCAAAAGGATATATCCGTCAGTTCGGCATTTCACGTATTCAGTTCCGTGAAATGGCTTCAAACGGCTTGATTCCGGGTGTTAAGAAAGCAAGCTGGTAATTATTTTTATTATTAAATATTGTCAGGGAAGTCCTGATTAATTTAACAAATCATTTTATGACAGATCCAATCGCAGATTATCTCACTAGACTGAGAAATGCAATTAGTGCTAAGCACAGAGTTGTGGAAGTGCCTGCTTCAAACTTGAAAAAGGAGATCACAAAAATCCTGTTTGACAAAGGTTACATCCTGAACTACAAATTTGTAGAAGATGGTCCTCAGGGAACTATCAAAGTAGCTTTGAAGTATGATAACGTTAACAAAGTAAACGCTATCAAGAAACTTGAAAGAGTATCTACTCCGGGTATGCGTAAGTATACTGGCTACAAAGACATGCCGAGAGTTATTAACGGATTAGGTATTGCTATTATATCTACATCTAGAGGTGTGATGACAAACAAAGAAGCTGCTGAACTTAAGATCGGTGGTGAAGTTCTTTGCTATGTATATTAATGTAGGAGGATTGAAACTATGTCTAGAATAGGTAAATTGCCCGTTAGTATTCCTGCAGGAGTAACAGTTACTCTTAAGGATAACGTAGTTAACGTTAAAGGCCCGAAAGGTGAGTTGAGTCAGTTTGTAAATCCTGCTATTATCGTAGAAATTGCAGACGGACACGTAGTGTTGAAAGAAGATGAGAACGCAATGCTTGATAACCAGAAGCAGCGTCATGCATTCCATGGTTTGTATCGTGCTTTGATTCACAACATGGTTGTAGGTGTTTCTGAAGGTTACAAGAAAGAGTTGGAACTTGTCGGCGTTGGTTACCGTGCGTCTAATACTGGTAACCTTATTGATTTCGCTTTAGGTTATACGCATAATATCTTTTTGCAGTTGCCTCCTGAAATCAAGGTGGAAACAAAATCTGAAAGAAATAAGAACCCTCTTATTACATTGGAATCTTGTGACAAACAGCTGCTCGGTCAGGTTTGTTCAAAAATACGTTCTTTCCGTAAGCCTGAACCTTATAAAGGAAAAGGTATTAAGTTTGTTGGTGAAGAAATTCGTAGAAAGTCTGGTAAATCAGCTGGCGCTAAGTAATTCACATAAAATCGTACAATTATGACAACAAAAATAGAAAGACGAATCAAGATCAAATATAGAGTACGCAACAAGATTTCAGGTACTACTGAACGTCCGCGTATGAGTGTGTTTAGAAGTAACAAGCAGATCTATGTTCAGGTTATCGATGATTTGAACGGTAAAACATTGGTTGCTGCTTCTTCTTTGGGCATGGAAACTATGCCTAAGAAAGAACAGGCTGCTAAAGTTGGTGAACTGATTGCAAAGAAAGCTTTGGAAGCTGGTATTACGACTGTCGTATTCGACCGTAATGGTTACTTGTATCATGGGAGAGTAAAAGAAGTAGCTGATGCTGCTCGTAACGGTGGACTTAAATTTTAATGAATTATGGCAGTTAATAATAGAGTTAAGATCACTAACGATATTGAATTAAAAGATAGACTTGTTGCTATCAATCGTGTTACTAAGGTTACAAAAGGTGGTAGAACTTTCAGTTTTGCAGCTATCGTTGTAGTTGGTAACGAAGATGGTATCATTGGTTGGGGACTTGGAAAAGCTGGTGAAGTAACCGCAGCTATCGCTAAGGGTGTTGAAGCAGCTAAGAAGAACTTGACACGTGTACCTGTGTTGAAAGGTACTGTTCCTCACGAACAGTCTGCTAAGTTCGGTGGCGCTGAGGTTTTCATTAAGCCTGCATCTACCGGTACTGGAGTAGTAGCTGGTGGCGCTATGCGTGCTGTGTTGGAAAGTGTTGGTATCACTGACGTTTTGGCTAAGTCAAAAGGTTCTTCTAACCCTCACAACCTTGTAAAGGCTACTATCTTGGCTTTGAGCGAAATGAGAGATGCTCGTATGGTTGCTCAGAACAGAGGCGTAAGTTTGGAAAAAGTATTTAGAGGATAATAAGAGGAGGAATAATATATGTCAACTATTAAGATCAAACAAGTAAAGAGTAGAATTGGTGCTCCGGCTGATCAGAAAAAAACTTTGGATGCACTGGGTCTTCGCAAGCTGAATCGTGTGGTTGAACACGAAGAGACTCCTTCTATTTTAGGAATGGTTGCCAAGGTTAAGCACCTTGTTGAAATCGTTAAGTAATATTTATTGAATAATAAAGAATTTACAATATGAATTTAAATAATTTGCGTCCTGCAGAAGGCTCTGTTAAAACTAGAAAAAGAGTAGGCCGTGGTGCTGGCTCTGGTTTGGGTGGTACTTCTACAAGAGGACATAAAGGAGCAAAGTCAAGATCTGGTTATTCTAAGAAGATCGGTTTTGAAGGTGGTCAGATGCCTCTTCAGCGTCGTGTTCCGAAATTTGGTTTTAAGAACATTAACCGCGTTGAATACAAAGCCATTAATCTTGAGACAATTCAAAAATTGGCTGAAGCTAAGAATTTGTCTAAAGTTGGAATCAATGACTTGTTAGAAGCTGGTTTCATTTCTTCAAACCAGTTAGTGAAAGTTCTTGGTAACGGTAGTTTAACTACTAAGCTTGAAGTTGAAGCTAATGCTTTTTCTAAAAGTGCAGTAGCTGCAATCGAAGCCGTTGGTGGTAATGCAGTAAAACTCTGATTAAATGAGAAAATCTATTGAAACATTAAAGAACATATGGAATATTGAGGATCTGAGACAACGGATCCTCATTACTATATTGTTTGTTGCAATTTACAGATTTGGTTCATACGTGGTTCTGCCCGGTATTGACCCAAACAAATTGTCACAGTTGCATGAACAAACGAGTGAGGGTCTTCTTGCTTTGCTGAACATGTTCTCTGGTGGAGCTTTTTCTAATGCTTCTATCTTTGCATTGGGAATCATGCCCTACATCTCTGCATCCATCGTGATACAGTTGTTGGCTATCGCAGTTCCGTACTTCCAGAAATTACAGCGTGAAGGTGAAAGTGGACGTAGAAAGATTAATCAGTATACTCGTATATTGACTATCTTCATCCTGATTTTCCAGGCTCCGTCTTATCTTATCAATTTAAAGATGCAAGCTGGTCCGGCTCTTAATGCTTCATTAGATTGGACTTTCTTTATTATTACTTCTACCATCATCTTGGCTGCTGGAAGTATGTTTATCCTTTGGCTTGGTGAAAGAATTACCGATAAAGGTGTTGGCAATGGTATTTCGCTTATCATTATGATAGGTATCATTGCTCGTCTTCCTCAGGCTTTTTCAGGAGAATTTGTTTCTCGTCTTGCGTCTCCGGGAGCAGGTGGTATCATTATGTTCTTGTTAGAAATGGTGATGCTTATCTTTGTCATCGCTGCTGCTATCCTTTTGGTGCAGGGGGTTCGTAAGGTGCCTGTACAATATGCTAAGCGTATTGTAGGAAACAAACAATATGGTGGTGCTAGACAGTATATTCCTTTGAAAGTAAATGCCGCAAACGTAATGCCTATCATCTTTGCACAAGCAATTATGTTTATTCCCATTACTATTGTCGGATTCTCTAATGCAGCTTCTGCTAGTGGTATAGCACGTGCGTTCGTTGATCATACAAGCTTCTGGTATAACCTTGTTTTTGCAATCTTAATCATTGTATTTACTTGGTTCTATACTGCGATTACGATCAACCCGACACAGATGGCTGAGGATATGAAACGTAATAACGGGTTTATTCCGGGCGTAAAACCTGGTAAGAGTACTGCCGATTACATTGATACTATCATGTCTCGTATCACTCTTCCTGGTTCTTTGTTCCTGGCTATCGTAGCTATTCTTCCTGCTTTTGCAGGTGTATTTGGAGTTCAGGCTGAATTTGCTCAGTTCTTTGGAGGAACTTCTCTTTTGATTCTTGTAGGTGTTGTTCTTGATACCCTTCAGCAGGTAGAAAGTCATTTGTTGATGAGACATTATGATGGTCTGCTTAGCTCTGGTAGAATCAAAGGTCGTTCAGGAAATGTAGCGGCTTATTAATTGAGGAATTCAGAATGATATTTCTTAAGACAGATGATGAAATAGAGTTGCTTCGGCAGAGTAATCTCCTAGTGGGGAAAACTCTGGCCGAAGTGGCTAAACTTATAAAACCAGGGGTTACGACGAAAGAGCTTGATAGGGTAGCCGAAGAGTTCATTCGTGACCATGGTGCAATTCCTACGTTTAAGGGTTTTCCAAATCCTTTTGGACCTCCTTTCCCCGGATCAATTTGCACTTCTGTTAATGAACAAGTGGTTCATGGAATACCTGGAGATACAGTCCTGAAAGATGGAGATATAATCTCGGTCGATTGTGGAACTTTGATGAATGGTTATTGTGGTGATTCTGCCTATACATTCTGTGTAGGAGAAGTTGCTCCTGAAATAATCGAGTTATTGAAAGTTACTAAGGAAGCTCTCTATAAAGGTATTGAAATGGCAGTTCATGGTAAACGATTAGGTGACATTGGATATGCAGTCCAGCAACATTGCGAATCACATTCGTATGGAGTAGTTCGCGAGTTTGTAGGTCACGGTATCGGAAAGAATATGCATGAAGATCCGCAGGTGCCTAATTATGGTCGTCGTGGCACAGGTGCTTTATTGAAAAAAGGTATGTGTATAGCGATTGAACCGATGATTACACTTGGTGATAAGAAAATTGGGATGGAAGCCGACCGTTGGACGGTTCGTACTATGGATAGAAAGTGTGCAGCGCATTTTGAGCATACTGTAGCTGTTGGATTAGATAAGGCTGATATTTTATCGTCTTTCGAATTTATTGATCAAGTTTTAGGAGATAAAGCAATTTAATATGGCAAAACAATCTGCAATAGAGCAAGATGGAGTAATCGTAGAAGCATTGTCTAACGCAATGTTTAGAGTAGAGCTGGAAAATGGGCATGAGATTACGGCTCATATATCTGGTAAAATGAGAATGCATTACATCAAAATTTTACCCGGAGATAAGGTAAGAGTTGAAATGTCTCCTTACGACTTATCCAAAGGAAGAATCGTTTTTAGATATAAATAAAAGAAATAAAGATATGAAAGTAAGAGCATCATTAAAGAAACGTACGCCGGAATGTAAGATCGTAAGACGTAATGGCCGTTTGTATGTAATTAATAAGAAAAATCCTAAGTATAAACAACGTCAAGGATAATTTTATTATTTTTGCAAAAAAAATAATTTAAGTATATGGCTATAAGAATAGTTGGTGTAGATTTGCCTCAAAATAAGAGAGGTGAGATTGCGTTGACATACGTATATGGTATCGGACGCAGTAGTTCAGCAAAAATTTTGGATAAAGCAGGTGTTGATCGTGACTTGAAAGTTAAGGATTGGACTGATGATCAGGCTGCTAAGATTCGTGAAATTATCGGTGCTGAATATAAAGTAGAAGGTGATCTTCGTTCTGAAATTCAGTTGAACATTAAGCGATTAATGGATATTGGATGCTATCGTGGTGTTCGTCACCGTTTGGGTCTTCCTGTAAGAGGTCAAAGCACAAAGAACAATGCCCGTACACGTAAGGGAAGAAAGAAAACTGTTGCAAATAAGAAAAAAGCTACTAAATAATAATTGTTAATATGGCAAAAAAAACAGTCGCAGCTAAAAAAAGAAATGTGAAAGTTGATGCTAATGGACAGTTGCATGTTCATTCTTCATTCAATAACATTATCGTTTCTTTGGCAAACAGCGAAGGCCAGATTATTTCTTGGTCTTCAGCAGGTAAGATGGGATTTAGAGGTTCTAAGAAGAACACTCCTTATGCAGCACAGATGGCTGCACAAGATTGCGCTAAGGTAGCGTACGATCTTGGCCTTAGAAAGGTGAAAGCATACGTTAAGGGTCCTGGAAACGGACGTGAGTCTGCTATCAGAACCGTACACGGAGCCGGAATTGAAGTTACTGAAATCATCGACGTAACTCCATTGCCTCACAACGGTTGTCGTCCTCCAAAGAGAAGAAGAGTATAATTCAGATAACCTAATAATAAGTGTGATACTTGATTTTGTTTTATAATGGATTGCAATTCCTTTCTGCAATCGCGGCTGCAACAAATTGAGTACCTTAGTAACAATTAAATTAGAATAAGAAATGGCTAGATATACTGGACCAAAAACAAGAATTGCACGTAAATTTGGTGAAGCAATTTTTGGAGCAGATAAAGTTTTGTCTAAGAAAAACTATCCTCCCGGACAGCATGGTAACAACCGTCGCAGAAAAACTTCTGAATACGGTGTCATGTTGGCTGAAAAACAGAAAGCAAAATATACCTATGGTGTATTGGAAAAACAATTCAGAAACTTGTTCGAGAAAGCTGCTGGCATGAGCGGTATTACCGGTGAAATCTTGTTGCAGAGCCTTGAATGTCGTTTGGATAATGTTGTGTTCCGTTTGGGTATTGCTCCTACTCGTGCTGCTGCACGTCAGTTGGTAAGTCACAGACACATTACTGTAGATGGTAAGGTTGTTAACATCCCTTCTTTCTCAGTTAAGCCAGGTCAGTTGGTTGGTGTTCGTGAAAGATCTAAGTCGCTTGAGGTTATTGCCAATTCTTTGGCTGGATTTAACCACAGCAAATATCCTTGGTTGGAATGGGATGAAAACTCTAAGACTGGTAAGCTGTTGCACATTCCGGAAAGAGCAGATATTCCTGAAAACATTAAAGAACACTTGATCGTTGAATTGTACTCTAAATAATAATTAATTACATGGCGATATTAGCATTTCAAAAACCTGATAAAGTATTAATGTTAGAAGCGGATTCTAAATTCGGAAAATTCGAATTCCGTCCGCTGGAACCCGGTTTCGGTATTACCGTAGGTAATGCTTTACGCCGAATCTTACTCTCTTCATTGGAAGGTTATGCTATCAATACTATTCATATTGAAGGCGTTGAGCATGAATTTGCTACCGTTCCTGGAGTGAAGGAAGATGTCACTAACATTATCTTGAATCTTAAACAAGTTCGATTCAAGCAAGTAGTTGAGGAATTCGAAAATGAAAAGGTAAGTATAACCGTTGAGAATTCTACTGAATTTAAGGCAGGTGATATAGGTAAGTACCTGACCGGATTTGAAGTGTTAAATCCTGAATTAGTTATTTGCCATTTAGATTCAAAAGCAACTATGCAGATAGATCTTACTATTAACAAGGGTCGTGGTTATGTTCCGGCTGACGAAAACCGTGAATACTGCGAAGGCGTTAATGTAATTCCTATCGATTCTATTTACACTCCGATCCGTAACGTGAAGTACACTGTAGAAAACTACCGTGTAGAACAGAAGACTGACTATGAAAAGTTGGTTCTTGAAATCACAACGGATGGTTCCATTCACCCGAAGGAAGCGCTGAAAGAAGCTGCTAAGATATTGATTTATCACTTCATGTTGTTCTCTGACGAAAAGATTACTCTTGAAACTTCAGATAACGACGGAAATGAAGAATTCGATGAAGAAGTATTGCACATGCGTCAGCTCCTGAAAACTAAGTTGGTTGATATGGACTTGTCAGTTCGTGCTTTGAACTGCTTGAAAGCTGCTGATGTTGAAACATTGGGCGACTTGGTACAGTTCAATAAAACCGATTTGTTGAAATTCCGTAACTTCGGTAAGAAATCGCTCACTGAGCTTGATGATTTGCTCGAGAGTCTGAATCTTTCGTTTGGAACAGATATTTCTAAGTATAAATTAGATAAAGAATAAAAAATGAGACATAATAAAAAATTCAACCATTTGGGTCGTACTGCTTCTCACAGAAACGCAATGTTGTCAAACATGGCATGTTCTTTGATCAAGCACAAAAGAATCACTACGACTGTTGCGAAGGCTAAAGCTTTGAAAAAGTTCGTTGAGCCGCTGATTACTAAGTCTAAAGAAGACACTACTAACTCACGTCGTGTTGTATTTAGCTACTTGCAGGACAAATATGTAGTAACTGAGCTTTTCAAAGAAGTCTCTGTAAAAGTTGCAGATCGTCCGGGTGGTTACACTCGTATCATCAAGACTGGTCATCGTTTGGGTGACAACGCAGAAATGTGTTTCATCGAATTGGTAGACTATGATGAAAACATGGCTAAGACTGCTGCTAAGAAAGCAACTCGCACTCGCCGTTCTAAAAAATCTGCAGCTGCTGAAGAAGCTCCCGCTACTGAAGCTGTTGCTGAAACTACAGAGGAAGCCCCTAAAGCTGAATAATTCTGTAAACACTAAATATATTAAGCGTCCGCATTCGCAAGAGTGCGGACGCTTTTTGTTTTGTCACCTCCTGCTTGTTTTTCGTTTACAAGAATTATTCTTACCTTAATTTTATTATATCAGTGTGTACGCTTTTATAAGGCCGTGTAAGGCAGTTATATAATTGCAGTGGTATATGTGTATGTCTGATGTCTTATCAGTTCTTACGCCTCTGTATAATACAAAAGCATCCCGCATGAAGAGAACTTTGCTCTTCGTGCGGGATGCTTTTTTTATAACTCTGTTTAAGACGTTATTTTCTATTTATAAGATTCATGAATTCTTCACGAGTCGTGGCTCTGTTGAAAGCGCCTGTAAAGTCTGACGTTGTGGTGATAGAATTCTGTTTCTCTACGCCACGCATCTGCATACACATGTGTTTAGCCTCTACTACCACCATTACACCTAACGGGTTCAAGGTCTCCTGTATGCACTCTTTAATCTGTAGCGTCATGCGCTCTTGCACTTGCAGGCGGTGAGAGAAAATATCTACTACACGGGCTATCTTACTTAGTCCGGTGATATATCCGTTCGGGATATACGCCACATGAACTTTACCGTAAAACGGCAGCATATGATGCTCACACATAGAGAAGAAATCTATATCTTTCACGATGACCATCTGGCTGTATTCCTCTTTGAATTTAGCGGCAAGTAACACCTCTTTCGGATCTACTTCATATCCTCTTGTCAGCGTAAGCATAGCTTTGGCTACTCGCTCCGGAGTTTTTACCAACCCTTCGCGTTCAGGGTCCTCGCCTAAGAGAGTTAAAATTTCTTTGTAGTGTCCCATCAGTTTCTGTATCTTGTCTTCTGGGAACTTCAGCAAGTTAGTATCAATCATTATTCTATGGGTATATTAATTTGTTCACGGACTATAGCCACTTCTTTGAATTTGCCGCTTTCTTTCAGCTTGCGCATGGTGGCGTATGCCTCTTCCATGCTCTTGAAATCGCCTACGCGGCACAGCCAGCGCGGAGATTGGAAATAAGTGTATACCGGTATTTCTGGAAAATCTTCTTTAATCTTTTCGCCTATAGCGTTGGCTTCGGTGCGTGCTACGTGCGAGTTGTTTCCGGCGTATACCTGTACGCGGAATCCTCTCGCCTTTAATACATTGTTGTTTGCCGCAGCAGAGCCTTGCGATGAATTGCTCCGTACATATCGTAAACCTATGAGCGAGGTGATGTGCTCATCTTGGTGTATGGTTACGCTGCCCTCTCCAGCCTGGCGAGTCTGCAGGCTTTCTACGATGTTCCGTTGTGCGCTGACAGCAGAAGCAGAAAGAAATAACAGAAGCGATAACAGATATTTCATGTATAAAATGGTGTTTATGAATTGGCAAGGCAGCCTGACGGAAGTGATAAAGCTACCGCCAGGCTGTAGTTACTTGTCAATTCAGTGTATGATGTGAATTATTTAAAAGCGTCGATAATGCCTTTGAAATCGGCTGCCTTAAGAGCTGCACCACCGATCAAACCACCGTCAACGTTAGGTTTAGCGAACAATTCTTTAGCGTTAGAAGGCTTGCAGCTACCACCGTAAAGGATAGTAGTGTTTTCAGCTACTTCGTTACCATATTTTGCAGCAACCAAAGAACGGATGTATGCGTGGATTTCTTCAGCCTGTTCAGGAGAAGCAGTCTTACCTGTACCGATAGCCCATACCGGCTCGTAAGCCAAAATAATCTTGCCGAAGTCTTCAGCCGACAAAGAGAATACAGAAGCCAACTGAGCTTCTACTACTTCGTTCTGCTTGTTAGCTTCGCGTTCTTCCAATACTTCACCGATACAGAAGATAGGTTTCAAGTTGTTAGCCAAAGCCAATTTAACCTTTTCAGTCAAGATTTCAACTGTTTCGTGATAATAAGCGCGACGTTCTGAGTGACCCAAGATAACGTATTCAGCACCTGTAGAAGCAACCATTTCTGCTGAAACTTCGCCAGTATAAGCGCCTGATACTTTGTCTGCGCAGTTTTCTGCACCTACACCGATGATGTTCTTGTCAACGATAGGAGTTACAGAAGCCAAGTGGATAAACGGAGTACAGATTACTACGCCACAGTTAGGTTTGTCTGCTGTCAATACTTCGTTCAATTCTTTTGCCAAAGCAATACCTTCTTGCAGGTTCTTGTTCATTTTCCAGTTTCCTGCTACGATGTTTTTTCTCATTTTGTTTAATTTTTAAAGGTTTATATTTCGATTGAAATTATTCTTTCGTTTCATTCTCTTTGTCTTCCTTTTTAGACCTTCTTCTTTTCCAGCTTATCCAGATTAAGTCGCAAAGTATGAATACTGCCAGCGGTCCGAAAAACCATCCCGCTACCATCAGTATCTTATGCGGTAGCGTCTTCGGGTTCAGCTGTCCGATGAGTAACTTGTCAAGCGGCTTGTTCAGCTGATATTCGTCGGGCAGACGGTTTACGCTCCATTTGTTTATTACGACTCCTTTCTTCAGCAGAATCAGTCCGGGGTTAGAGCGCACCATAGTCTTCAGGGTAATATCGTCCATCAGCGCGAAAGGATACTCAGCTCCGGTGTTCTCCGTCCAGCTGTCTATGTCTTTGTCGGGCGAAGCCGTGACGCACAGAAAGTTGTATTTATGCTCTATACAGTAATCGTATATTTCGTTTATAAGATCCATATTGCTGTCGTCGGCCTCCGCCAGATGAGTGGAAACCAGCAGAAACGTGTATCTGTCGTCATTAAGTACGCTTTCGGTCAAGTCTTCTCCGTCGGTAACCGAAGTAATGGCGAAATCGTGTATTGGCGGTTCATATCCCTTTTCTTTCACCCGTGTATTGGCATCGATGAATGTCCATGTGCTGTCGGTAGGGCAATTGTCGATGGTGAACTCTTGCTGCTTTCCGTCTTTCTCATAGATGAAAGTAGTTTCGTAAGTCGTCATCTTTTCCCCTTCAGGTATTGTCATTCCCTTGGCAATGTCCGCGCCAATGTGATACGGGCGGAAGTCGAATACAGGCAGATAGCGTATGGTATATATCGAGTAGCAGATAATGAATAAGATGCTATACAGCGATACCAGCCAATCAACCTTAGAGCTGACTATCTTATATAGGTGCACTTTTCTCCACTTGAATATGGAAATGGCGGCTATCAGCAGCGCCAGGTTTTTGAAGAAAGTTTCCCAGTTTGAAAGAACCAGCGCATCGCCAAAACATCCGCAGTCCGATATCGGGTTGTCGATGGCCAGCCAAAGCGTTAGCGGAGTGAAGAAAGACATCACTATGAGCATGACGGTAGGAATGATTCTGCGGTGGATACCGAAGAACAGATACAATCCGAGCGCGAACTCGATAATCCCCATCGTCATAGCACCGATATAGGTAAGTACGGACGGAAACATATCCATCATTCCCCACGCCTCTAGATAGTCTTGTATTTTATAGGCAGTCCCATACGGGTCGTTCGCCTTGATGAACCCGGAAGCGATAAAAGTTATGGCCAATAAAAATCGGCAGACATTTACCCAAGCGATAACTATTCTATGTAGATTTTCTTTTTTCAACTGTTCAGTCCTCAAATTCCAGTTTGATAAGTCCGAAAACGGAATAGTTGATCATGTCCATATAGTTGGCGTCTATTCCTTCAGATATCAGCGTCTTTCCGTTCAATTCCTCTATTTGCTTGGTGCGGTATATCTTCATCAAGATGAGGTCTGTATACGATGTGATGCGCATGCTGCGCCATGCTTCGTCGTAGTCATGGTTTTTGGCGAGCATCAATTCCAGCGCATTCTTGGCATATTTATCGTATAGTTCCAGCGCTTGCTGTTCGTTGATGTCTTCTTTTTCGGCATATCCCAGCTCCAGCTGTATCAGTCCGATGATGCCATAATTCACGATACCGATGAACTCAGGGCGTATGCCTTCGTTTATCATTGACACGCCTTTTACCTCAAGGCTTCTTATTCTGTTGGCCTTGATAAAAATCTGGTCGGTGATAGATGACGGGCGCATTATTCTCCACGCTGCTCCGTAGTCGTGCAATTTTTTGCTGAACACGTCTCGGCAAATGCTGATAACATGTTCGAATTGCTGCTTGGTATCTTTCATATGCTGATATTCCATATTATATTATACGGCGCAAAGTTACTATTTTTCGGCTAATTGCACAATGGAGTGTATGAAAGATTAACTTAAGCGTTTATTAAGACAATAAAGGTGCGTTTCAGTACATTGTTCGGGACTTTAATGTATACTGGTTTATGGTAAAGCTTGAGCTTAGTAATGCCGGTTTTATGTTATGTTTATCGTGATAGTAAAAATAGCATGCTTAGAATTAGCGTGAAAAACGCGGAAAAAAGTTCCTATGTTTAAAATCGGAAGTGTCGGATAACATA
>UMBZ01023756.1_pt1 | contig 42909 bp, 25 predicted proteins | sample 1964091 | NCBI WGS metagenome assembly UMBZ01 (sample SAMEA4835954, study PRJEB28245) | human gut metagenome | biome: gut microbiome; material: fecal sample | place: Denmark | collected 2008
CTCCCACTACGCAGCCTTCTCCGATGGTGATGCGACCGAGGATTGTAGCATTGGCATAGACGATAACATCGTCTTCCAGGATTGGGTGACGAGGGATTCCCTTGATAGGGTTGCCGTCCTTATCGAGTGGAAAACTCTTGGCTCCGAGGGTTACACCCTGGTAGAGTTTCACGTTGTTGCCGATGATGCAGGTGGCTCCGATTACCACACCCGTTCCATGGTCGATGGTGAAGTGGTGACCGATGGTAGCCTCTGGATTGATATCGATACCGGTCTCTGAATGTGCCAATTCGGTCATCATACGAGGAATGAGTGGCACACCGAGCAGGTGAAGTACATGAGCGATACGATAGTTGGTTATCGCCTTGATGACAGGATAGCAGGAGATGATTTCTCCGTGGCTCATTGCCGCAGGGTCTCCATTATAGGCAGCCTCCACGTCGGTGGCGAGAATTTTACGAAGTTTTGGAAACTCCATGATGGCTTTTGCTGCGATAACGCCAGCCTTGGCACGTTGATGCTGTAGTTCAGCCTGTGTCTCAGTTTCGCAATCATTGGCGAAGCAGAGTCCGGCGAGAATCTGTTCTGCAAGCATCTCGTAGAGTTTCTCTACTCTTACTCCAATATGATATTTGATAGTGGAGATATTTACGGAAGAATTGCCGAAATATCCCGGAAAGAGGATGGAGCGAGACAGATTGATGATATCTTCGAGCGCCTTGCCCGAAGGAAGTGGATTTCCGTCTCTGTGCTGATGGAAGAGACCTTTTAATGAATCGGTGCAAGAAAGCTCGTCGATGGTCTCTGTCAGCTGATGAGTTAATGTATCTTTACTCATTTTCTTCATGTATCAATAAAATTCGTGTGCAAAGATACGATTTATTTCTTGAATTGCAAAGAAATGACGGCTGTTTTTTTTGCTTTTTTGTAGAATAATCGAAACAGAAAAAGCAGATTCACTAAAATACGGAATCTGCTTTTTCGGCTTCTATTCTGTGATACTGTCTAAAAAGAGCAGTAATCGGTTGGTGACATTTACTTCTGAAACTCCCGAATCGAAATCGAGGGATACCAGGTTCAGTTGTGGAAAACGCTCATGCAGTCGTTTCTCGATTCCTTTGGAAATCACGTGGTTAGCGATGCATCCGAATGGCTGGAGCGAGATGATGTTGTTCACTCCGTCTCGGATATAACCCACGATGTCGGCAGGCAGGAGCCAGCCTTCTCCAAACTGTGCTGCCAGCGAAACCAAACCCTGCACATCCTTCGCATCATCATAAATATTGGTGAATGGACGGAAGTAGCGGAACCTGCTGGCTGCCTTGTTCACCTGGCGCAATCTTCTGCCTATCAATGCCTGATAAGCACCCTTGATGATGAAGTCTGGTACCTTGGTACAATTCAGTCGCATGTGCTTCTGTATCTCTACATTCACGAATTCCTGAAGGAAGAACGGAGCGAGTAGCGGAGGCACTACCTCAATGCCTTTAGAGATGATGTTTCGCTCCAGGTACTGATGGGCAAAAGGATTGAACTTCAGGAAGATTTCTCCTACGATGCCCACTTTGGGTACATCCTTGTCTAGGGTCATCTGGTTGAATTCCTCTGCAGCCTGTTCCAGGAGCTTGATGAGACCTTTTGCTGAGTTTCGGGCGATAGGCTCGTCGATGAGGCGTATGTACTTATCCCGTAATTCCTTGGCTATTCCCTGTTTCCGTTCTCTTGCGATGCAGGCGTTGTACATCTCGTTAATCGCATCGCCATAGAAAATAGCGGTAACGATAATCTGGCTGTATTTTAGCCAAGGCACGTTGAAGCCATCCTGCTCATTATAGTCTTGCTTATCATCCGTAGAACCGGAAGCTTCACCTGTCGAGGCTGTCACGCCTAGTGTGAGTAATGGTACATCCTGGAAACCGTTGGAAATCATCGCCCGTTTGATGAGACCTGCATAGTTGGTTGCACGACATTGTCCACCCGTCTGGCTCATTACTACAGCCGTGTTCTTGAGGTCGTATTTGCCTGATTTCAAGGCTTTGATGATGTCTCCGACGATGAGTGTTGCAGGATAGCAAACCTCATTGTTGGCGAATCTCAAGCCAATTTCTGCACTAGCTTCATCGCTCATAGGCAAAACTTCTACATCATAACCTATCAGCTTCAGGATAGGAGGAATAATAGGAGTGAGATACTCAGTCATGAACGGAGCGAGAATCTTGCGATGCACATCCTGCTTGGTGAAAACCTTGGTCTGCTGTAAATGTTGAGTGTTGAGTGTTGAATGTTGAATTTCTTCTGCTGTTGAATTTTTCACTCTTCGTTCTTCACTCTTCACTCCCTTTAGGCTTTCTATCAGCGAGCGGACACGAAGCTTCAGCGAACCAATATTGCTGACATCATCTATCTTCAAGAGCGTGAAAGGCTTGTTGTGGCGCTTCATGATGTCACGAATCTCGTCCTGGATAAAGCTGTCCGGTCCGCAACCGAAGCTGGTCATCTGTACGAAATGTACATTGTCACCCTGTTCGGCTGCCCATTGCGCAGCCTTCATGATGCGGTTCATGTAAGCCCATTGCTTGACAAGATAAGTCTCTGGCTGGCTGTTGTATGCATCGTTGTTGTCTGATGAGCCTCTGGCGATGTCTTCGCTGATTACGTTAACTCCCAGGTTTGCAATCATCTCGCTCAACTTGTGCTGAACCAACGGGTCTGTATGATAAGGACGGCCAGCCAGGAGGATGGTAAGACGAGGCTTTTCCTCGTTCTGATTGAGAATCTCCCAAGCTTTCGTCTTGATTTCTGCTGAATAGGAAGCTTGCGCATAGAGCGCTTCTCTCAAGGCCTTTCGGGCAGTCTTTCTGTCTACTCCCAACTTCTTGAGATAATCCACGATTTGCTTTTCCAAAGCCTTGGATTGTGCAAAGTTGATGACTGGAGAATCTATCGGTTTCTTCAGATCTATTACCGATTTGATGACATCACTATAGCCCGAAACCACAGGACAGTTGAAGCTGTTCAGCGTATTCTTCGGGTCGTCATTGTGTTCATATACTACGTATGGCATCAGGATGCGGTCTACCTCCGGGTTCTCATTAAGCTCTTTGAGATGACTGTGAGCCAACTTGGCAGGGAAGCAGATGTTGTCGCTCATAACTGTATTCAAGGCTCCTTCATACTGGCTGAAGGTTGAATCAGAAGAGAGAATGACATCGAAACCTGCTGCATGAAGCAGGGCATTCCAGAACGGAAAATCCTCATACATGTTGAGAATGCGGGGGATACCAACCTTGATGTGGCGTTTTGTGATATCAAAGTGCTTAATTTCCTTACCGTCAAAGAGTAAGTGATATTTATATTCGTAAATATTCTTACCTTTTATCTCATTTGCACCCTTGTTGTTGAAAACCCGTTCACACTTGTTTCCCGAGTAAAACTTATTGCCACCAGCGAAGGTGTAGCGAGAAACATAGCAATGGTTCTCACAGCCTTTACATTGCAACTGCCTGGTTTCGTAATGAGCTAGATTCAGAAGGTCGTCAATGCTCCGGGCATTCGTCTCTGTTGGGTAATCAGCTGCCGCATGGAGTGCACAGCCGTAGGCACCCATCAATTCCGGCATGTTGCTACGGGCCACTTCGGTATGAGTCAGCAATTCGAAAGCTCTTACCACAGCATCGTTTCTCATGGTACCACCCTGTACGACGATTTTTCCTCCAAGGTTCTCGTTACCATGGAGTTTCAGTACTTTATAAAGACAGTTCTTGATAACCGAATAAGAGATTCCGGCAGAAATATCAGCCACCGAAGCCCCCTCTCTGAGAACCTGCTTTACCTTGGAATTCATGAAGACCGTACAGCGGGTACCCAGGTCGCAAGGAGCTTTAGACTGGCAGGCAAGTTTGGCGAAATCACCTACAGAATATCCCATGTTATTGGCAAAAGTCTGTATGAAGGTTCCGCAACCGGAAGAGCATGCCTCGTTGAGTTCCATTCTAACTACAGCACCTTTTTCTACGAAGATAGCCTTCATGTCCTGTCCGCCAATATCAAGGATGAAACTGACGTCAGGCATGAGTGATGCAGCTGCTCGTTCGTGTGCCATGGTTTCGATAATGCCGCTGTCAAGTCCGAATGCAGCCTTAATCAGTTCCTCGCCATAGCCGGTAGAACAAGAGCCTACGATTTCCAGTTCAGCCCCTCTATGTTCTGCTTCCTGCTTCAGGGCGTTCAGACCATCGGCTACCGCCTTAATAGGGTTGCCTAGGTTCAGACGATAGTTTGTAAAGACAATATCGCCCTTGTCCTTTTGGGCAGATTTCGCATCTGTATCCGTATTGCTTCCCATTCTAACTGCCACAATCTTGGTCGTAGTGGAGCCGGAATCAATACCGATAACTACCTGCTGCTTACCTTTTGCCAGAGGATGGGTTTCGGTAGCGAATCTTGCTTTTGACTGGAGCCATTTATCGTGCTCCATTTCGTTTTTAAACAAAGGTTCCAAGCTACTGTTCCACTCAACCTTTATTTCCTGATGTAAGCGCTTTCTGAGTATGGAAAGCTGGATTCCGTCAGAATCAGAATCATCTGTAGAATCTGCGGAATCTGTGGGAGAATTACGGTAGGCGCATCCCAGCGCAGGAATCAGATTGCTATTTTCAGATACGATGAAATCATTTTCTGACAGCTGCATATAGTCGCAGAATGCTTTGCGGAGTGCTGGGAGAAAGGTCAGCGGACCACCGCAAAGCAGGATAGGAGCCTCGAAGTCGATGCCGTGAGAAAGCGTCACCACAGTTTGTACTGCGATGCTATGAAAGATACTAGCTGCAATATCCTCTTCCGGAAGATTGCGTGCCATGAGATTCTGGATATCGGTCTTGGCGAAGACACCACAGCGGGCTGCCATCGGATAAACATGTTGGGCATTCATAGCCAACTGGCTCATTTTCTGGTTGTCTACTCCCATTAATACGCTCATCTGGTCAATAAATGCACCAGTACCTCCGGCACAGTTTCCGTTCATGCGAAGCTCCATTCCGCCATTAGGCTTGAAGAAAACAACCTTGGCATCCTCTCCACCGATATCGATGAGAGCCTTTGCCTCAGGATGAGCCTTACGGGCATAAACCGATGCTGCCACTACTTCCTGAACAAACTCAGCCTGCAGCTGTTCTGCCGTTGCCATGCCCACGCTTCCCGTAACGCAGATATTTACCTTTGTATCGCCTATCAACTGGTTAATCTCATCGAAATAATGAGACACAAGTTCTTTGACACGAGCGTTGTGGCGTTCGTATTTTGAGTAAATCAAGTTTTTTTTGCCATCGATAACGGCAACTTTGGCTGTTGTAGAGCCAACATCTAGTCCGATACTATATTTTGCTTTCTTCATTTCTCTTCTTTCTTTCAGCCTGCAAAATTACAAAAATCTTTCAAAAAAACCAAAAGACAGCTATGATTTTTGCTAATAATCCCATGACTTTTTCAAAGAACAAAGAATGGGCATTCACACCTTTCTCATATCTCTGAATGCACTCCATGCTATCGGAATAGCTACTGCAAAGGAGCAGAAGTCTGCCCATGCCTGACACATTTCTACCCCCAGCAAACCGAAGAAAAGGGGTAGGATAAAGATGAGCGGAATGAAGAACAAACCGCTTCTTGCTGCAGCTACGATATTGGCACGGATAGGCTTGCGGATGGTCTGCATCAGCATGTTGGTAAGTACGATGGTGGCAACTAGAGGAAAACTGATAACCTGCCATTTCAAAGCCATGGAACCAACCTCTATTACCTTGGTGTCATCACGGAAGAGTTCGATGATAGGCTCTGAGAAAATGAAGCCAATCACGGCACAGATAGCCAGGAATATGGTGCCACACTTGATGCAGTAATAAAAAGCTTCCTTGACGCGGGCGTATAGTCTGGCTCCATAGCAGAAACCACAGAGAGGCTGGAATCCTTGACCCAATCCGATTACCACAGCATAGGTAAAGAAAGAGATGCGGGTGACGATGCTCATGCCGGCAATGGCAGCATCTCCGTAAGCTCCCGCTGCCACATTCAATACCAAGGTGGCGATACTTCCCAAGCCTTGTCTTGACAGGGAAGGGGTTCCGCCAAAGATGATTTCCTTGGCATAAGCCTTGCTAGGTGTGAAGTAGCGAAGGTGGATTCGGATGTTCTGCCCCTTGTGCGTCATCCAGAAGAGGATGGCGCAACCGAAACATTGGCTGATGAGAGTGGCGATGGCTGCACCCGTAATGCCCAGCTCGAAGTAGAGAATGAGCAAAGGGGCGAGAATCAGATTCAGCAATACGCCCGACATGATGCCTTTCATCGCATACATCGTGTTGCCCTGGAAACGCATCATGTTGTTGAGAGTGAGCGAAGTGGTCATGAAAGGAGCCCCTAACAGGATAATGCCCAGATAACGCTCTGTATAGGGAAGAATGGTGGGAGTAGAGCCCAAGGTAAGGCAGAGTGGAGTAAGAAACAGCTGACCCAGTATTGCGATGACCAAACCTGTGAGAAAGCTCAATACAAAGCCTGTTGTCGCCATCTTTCTGGCATTTTCTTCCTCTTTTGCGCCCAACTTACGAGAGATATAATTGCCAGCTCCATGACCATAGAAGAAGCCAACAGCCTGTATTACCGCCATCATGGCAAACGATATTCCCACAGCCGCTACGCTCTGGGTATTGATGCTTCCCACGAAATAGGTGTCGGCGAGATTGTACATACTCGTAGACAGCATGCTGATGATGGTAGGAATCGCCATCGTGAAAACAACCTTGTGCACAGGAGCTTCGGTCAGGAATGTATAATTATCTCTTGTTTTCTTCATTGTGAAATATCTGTTTTCTTCTTTTTTTGACCATGCAAAGGTACTATTTTATTTTCGATTATCGCCCAATAATGGGATTTATGTGAACTTTTTTAATAAAAATGCACTAAAAACTTGCCTCTGTCAAAAATATGTAGTACTTTTGCAGACGTTTTGTAGTTCTCTATCTTCTTGTAATACAAGATGTACGGACTGAATAGCTATATAAAACGGACTAATTATACTGATCAGAATTTGATTATAATCGAGTAAAAACTGTAATGAGCAATATAAGAATAATACCAGTAACAACCCGAAAGGGATTGCGTGCCTTCGTAAACTTCTATTATGAACTGTATAAGGGCAATAAATTTGCTGTTCCCTTCTTGCGCTTTGATGAAATGAATACGTTGAGTAAGCGCAAGAATCCTGCCTTCGAATTCTGCGAGGCGCAGTATTTTCTGGCTGTAGATGGTGAGGCGCGTATCGTGGGTCGTGTTGCTGCCATCATCAATCGCCGTGCCAATGAACAATGGAATAAGAAGCAGGTAAGATTCGGATGGTTTGATTTTGTGGATGATTTAGAGGTATCGCAGGCTTTATTAAATGCTGTTGAGGCTTGGGGACGCACAAAGGGAATGACTGAATGCGTAGGACCGCTTGGCTTTACGGATATGGACCGTGAAGGATTGCTCATCGAGGGATTCCATCATAAATCTACCATGTATATCAATTATAATTATCCTTATTATAAGAACCACATGGAAGCCATGTCGTTCTATGAGAAGGATAATGACTGGCTGGAATATCGCATCAAGGTGCCTGAGGAAACCCCGGCCAAGTTTGCCAGAACTGCAGAGATGATAAAGAAAAGATACAATCTGCATGTGCATAAGTTTACTTCCCGAGAGTTGGTTAAGGGTGGTATGGGACGAGAGGTGTTTCATATTGTAAACGAAACTTATAAAGACCTTTATGATTTTCAGCAACTCACGGACAGTCAGATAGATAAGTATGTAAATGATTATATCAAGAAGGCAGATCTGAATCTGGTTACGGGTGTCGTAGATGGTAATGATGGCAACAGATTGATAGGTTTTGGCGTATCTTTCCCTTCCTTTACCGATGCTTTGCAGAAGATAGGGAATGGTAAACTGTTGCCTTGGGGATGGTTGAAAATTCTGAAAGTACTGAAGTTTCATGCCACAGATACGGTAGATTTACTCCTGATAGGTGTATTGCCTGAGTATCGTGCCAAGGGAGCCAATGCCTTGATCTTTGCCGATCTTATCGAGCAATATCACCGTTATGGATTTAAATGGGCTGAGGCTATGCCACAGATGGAAAGCAACAAAGGTGTACAGAGCCAATGGCAATATCTGGAAAGCGAACAGCATCGTCGTCGCAGATGTTACCGTAAGGTGATGGTTAGATAAGATAAAACTGTATGGAAAATGCGATTTTAAGATAAAAAAGCGCCTGGCTTAGATAATTGATTCTGAGTCAGGCGCTTTGTTTTATTTCCTAATACCGTATGTTCTTTCTTTCTCCCAGAAAGCCCTTCAAGCCTCCCAGTTCCATCAGAATTACACCAATAAGGGTGGTGAGGATGCCCAAGATGACATCGATGATGTAATGATGGCCGGAATAAACGGCTGTCCACCAGATTCCTAAGCAGATGAAAGCGAATAGGGCTATCGTGTACCAACGCTTATGGCTCATTACGGCATAGATGGTAGTGAGGAACATGTAGGCTGCGTGCAAACTGGGAACGGCAGCAAATACATTGGCATTCTTGCCGTACAGTCCATGAAAGATGGAAAGTCCCGTCATTTCATCAAATCTGCCTAAACCAGCCACATTACCCGGGGTGTGGAGAACCGGTTCGAAACCGTAGTTCATCGCATACCAAGGTGGGGCTGCAGGGTAGATATAATAGCCGATAAAGCCAATGATGTTGACCAGAAGAAAAGCCCATGAGAATCGTCTGAACCAGGAATACTGCTTCTTGATGTAGAGATAAATGGCGAAGGCGATAGGTACCGGTACCCAGCACAGGTAGAAGATGCCCGCCATGAAATCGGCTACTCCGCAGTTGTGAACCTTGAAGTATTCGCCTGGTATCATGAGTTGTGTATGGTCGGCTACAGCCTGCAGTTCGGCAGCTGTAGTGGCTGCTATTCCAAAGAGATATTTCTCTGCTTCATACAGATGAACTACATCGATGGAGTTTACCTTATAGTTCGGGTAGAGGCGCATCGAATCGTAGATGATTCCGAAGAGGAACCAAGGCAGGAAGTAGATGGCAAAGTTGCGGGTCTTCTTCCAAGCCATCAGCACGACCAATAGAATGATTAAATATATGCTAAACACTTTCTCTTATTTTTTTTTCATTACTCGATAGCAATGTGCGATGCGCCAGAATGCTGTGATGTTGGCAAAAATGGCGATGAGAATCATGCCGCTCGCCAACCACCATAAATCTCCGGTAATGCCAGTAACGATTGCAGATACGGCAGTAACTACTACTCGCTCCGGGCGTTGCATGAATCCTACCTTGCACTCGATGTCAAGACCCTCTGCACGAGCACGAACGTAGCTTACCATCACGGAACCCGTCATGGCAGCAAAGGTCATTACGCCCATCCAGAACCATTCGCCCTTGTCGGTAAGGAGGAAGACCAGACAGATGCCGAAGAGACTGACCAGCTCGCTGTAACGGTCGAGCGTAGAATCCCAAAGTGCACCAAAGAGGCTGCTCTTGCCGCTCATACGGGCCAGTCTTCCATCCATCATATCGAAGAGACCAGAGGCAAGAATGATAAATCCACCCCATCCGATGAGAGTCATACAGTCGGCATAAGTATAGTCGCTGGTGCCGGCAGTCATCAGGGTAGGGTCGCTGTTGACTCCGCCCATTCCCAGAATCCACGCTGCGTCAATAAAGAAGCAGGTAGCAAAAATATTGCCGATAAAACCTACCAGCGTCACGATGTTTGGCGTGATTCCAATCTTTATCATCGCCTTGATGAGCGGATTGATCATCACGTAGATTACTTTTTGTAAGAAATCTCTGTAATTCATTTGTTTATTGTCATTTGTAATTTCCTAATATTCTTTTTTCCTTCTTTTTGGAGGTCTTCAGGATTCCTTCCTTCAGGAACCTCTTCTTCGTCCTTTTTCTTAAACACGAATTTCCTCTGTCCGGGATAATTCACCAGCACAGCTACAAGAAATGAAACCACACATTTTGGAATCATGTAGTGGATATTGACGTGTTCATGCAGGTTGATGGCTTCTGTCAAGGCGATGGTACCGCCCGAATTGAGTGTCCAGCTCAAGGCCCAGATGATGAAATATCGCCATGCCACGCTCTTCTTTTTGCGCTTGGAGTCGCCGAATACGTAGCGGTAGTTGAGGGTGCAGTTGGTGATTCCGCCACTCATGACGCCCAGGGCATTGGCTAGTCCGTAGTATATTCCGATGATGTCGGAGAGAAAGAAAGCCAGTCCGAAGTCTACTATCGAGGCTATTGATGCTGTCAACTCAGCCTTTCCGAAGGTTACCAGTTCCTGCTTTATCTTACCCATAAAAATATGATTTTGGCAATCAGCATGACGACGGCTGCATAGAATCCACCCAGCAGGTCGTCTGCCATGACATATAAGGCTCCCTCTTTGCGGTCTAGCCACTTGATGCCAAGCGGCTTCACCATGTCGAAGAAGCGGAAGAGAACCAAGGCAACCAAAGCCCACCACCAGGCATCCTTGGGGGCTCCTGTGGCAGTAAATGGCGTAATTAGGGACAGCGGAATCCATACGCCAGCCATCTCGTCGATTACTACTCGGCTTGGGTCTTCTCCCCAGTAAGGCTGTAGTCGGGCTGTAGCCCAGGTTCCTAACAGGGTAGAGAGGATGACCAGGAAAAAGGTGATGCTTTGCAGCGTTTCTCCGTTGAAGCCACCGAGGTAAGCCATCAATGCCCAAATAAGGGTGGCCAAGACTGAGCCAGCCGTACCTGGTCCCCAAGGCCAGAAGCCGCTTCCGAAGCCCGTTCCGATGATGACGGGCAGTAGAGGAGGGCGCTCGTTGGTTAGATTTCCTTTATTGTTCATTTTTGCCTAATTTCTATTCGTTTTGCTTGATTGTTTGTAATTCGGTTGCAAAATTACGCTAAAAAACTAAAATATCCAAATAGTTTTCGATTATTTTCAGAATAATATGTATATCTTTGCATCCGAATTCGGAAAAAAGCCAAAAATGAAGCCCAAAAGAGCTTAAATATGGCTTATTATATAAATAAGGTATTATTAGAAAGAGGTTAATGAAGGATATGAATTTTAAAAGATCATTCTTGTTGTTTTTTACATTGATGGTCTGTGCGCTCGAGATGGCTGCACAGCAGAAAATCAGCGGTCGCGTCATCGACGAGGATGGCTTTGCCGTGCCTTATGCTAGCGTGCAATATAAGGGACACAAGATTGCCGTTTCAAGTGATGGAGAGGGTAAGTTTACCATCGAGAAGCATCCCGAATGGGTGCTTACCGTGAGTGCCCTCAGCTATAAGTCACAGACTGTGAAGATTAGCGAAAAGCTCAATTTTCTGGAAGTGAAATTGAAAGATGATAGCCGCCGACTCAACGAGGTGGTGGTGAAATCGAAGAAAGGTAAGTACAAAAGAAAGGAAAATCCTGCCGTAGAGCTGATGCGACGTGTGATTGCTGCCAAGAAGAAGAGCAATCTGTCCAATCATGATTATTATCAGTTTGATAAATATCAGAAGTTAACCTTGGCGCTCAACGATTTGACCAAGGAACAGTTGGAGGGCAAGTTCTTCAGCAAGCGTCAGTATCTGCTGGACCAGGTGGAGAAATCGCCTTATAATGATAAGCTGACCTTGCCTGTGCAGGTCAACGAGACGGTTTCGCAGCATATCTACCGCAAGGATCCAAAGAGCGAGAAAGATATTATCAAGGGTCAGCAGAGTAATGGTATCGGTCAGGTGATTCAGACGGGTGAAATCATCAATACTGTTCTCAAGGATGTATTTACCGATGTCGATATCTACGATGATTATGTGCGCCTCCTGCAATATCCGTTCCCTTCTCCTATCGGTAGGACAGCCATTTCCTTCTACCATTATTATATAGAGGATACGGTTTATGTAGAGCGCGATCTCTGCTATCATCTGCAGTTTATTCCTGCCAACAGTCAGGACTTCGGATTCCGTGGAGAGCTCTATGTGCTTGCTGACAGCACCCTGCATGTAAAGAAATGTAATCTTTATATGCCTCACAATAGTGATGTAAACTGGGTGAAGGATATGAAGATAGAGCAGGAATTTACGAAGCTCGATAATGGCGAGTGGGTTTTGACCAAGGACGATATGGTGGCAGAAATGCACATCAATAATCTGTTGCAGGACCTGCTGGTGGTAAGAAATACGCGACTCTCCGACTATGCCTTTGATGAACTGCCGAAGCAGCTGTTCAAGGGCAAGGCGAAGATAAGGCACGATATGGACGCCATGAACCGTGATGAGGCTTACTGGAATAAATACCGACAGGTAGGCCTTACGAAGAGCGAATCGTCGATGGATAGTTTCATTCATCGTATGGAGAATTCCAAGGGCTTCAAATACATTATCCTGGGTGTGCGAGCCCTGATGGAGAATTATGTTGAGGTGGCTCATGCCAAGAAGACCGAGGAGAATAAGGAAAACAGAAGTTATTTCGACTTGGGACCTATCAATACGTTCCTTTCCAACAACTTCGTGGATGGAATCCGATTGCGTCTGGCTGGTCGTACGATGGCTGCGCTCAATCCTCATTTCTTCTGGAATGGTTACGGAGCCTATGGTCTGAAGAGTCATGAATGGTATTATGGTCATGTGCTGACCTATTCTTTCAACAAGAAGAAAAACAGTCCGTTCGAGTTCCCTATGCGCAACCTGACCTTCGAGTTGGGACATGATATTACTTCTCCATCTGATGACAACCTGTTGCACAACAAGGACAACTTCTTCATGACCCTTCGTGCCACGACTCAGGATCAGATGTATCTCTACCAGCGCCAGAAGCTGGGCTTTGTCTACGAGACCGATTGGGGCTTCCGCTTCGATACGAATATACGTTGGCAGAGCAACCGTACCGTGGGCAACCTGCATTATTATAAGGTGAACACGGGCGAAAAAGTAAAGAAAATCCGTACCACGGAGGTTTCGGCAGGACTCAATTACAATCCTGGTGTTACCTATGTGAATACCAAGCAGCAGCGCTTGCCTATCAATCTGGATAGTCCTGAACTCAGCTTGCGCCATACGACGGGTCTCGATGGCTTTATGGGTGGACAGTATAAGAGCAACATCACCAGCCTGGGCATTTACAAGCGCCAATGGTTGGGAAGCTTCGGCTACATCGATTTCAATATTGTGGGTAAGATGCAATGGAACAAGGTGCCATTCAGCATGCTTATCCAGCCACCGGTCAACCTCTCTATCTTCGAACAGGAGGCCACTATCAGTATGATGAAAGACTGGGAATTCCTGAGCGACCGTCAGGTATTCTGGTCTGTAGCCTGGGATATGAACGGCAAGCTGCTCAATCGTATTCCGCTCATCAAGAAGCTTAAGTGGCGTGAATATATTGCAGCCAAGGGAGTCTGGGGACAACTTACGGATAAGAACAATCCGCTGAAGAATCCGAACGATGATGTTCTCTTCAAGTTCCCAAACAACTCTTACACCTTTGGTGATACTCCATATTGGGAATTGGTGGCTGGCGTGCACAACATCTTCAAGTTCTTCGGAATTGATTATGTGCGCCGTATCAATTACCTGAATCATCCTAATGTAGACAAGTGGGGCATCCGCATGGGATTCCTCATGACGTTCTAATCAATTTCTGATGGTCTGGAAGCGGACCATCAGAAATCATATTTGTCATCAACAACATAAAATAAGATAGGAGATAGAATCATGAAAATTTTGCTAGCAGACAGACAGGACATCACGCGAGCAGGACTCAGCTACGTGATAGAGAAAATGGAAGGGCTGGAAAGCAAGTATGTGGAAGACAAGGCTGAGCTGATGCTTGCGCTCAAAGATAACGAAGATACGGTCGTGATACTCGACTATACGAACTTCGACATCAACGATGCAGCAGAGCTGCTCATCCTGAACCAACGTTTTCCTTATACCCGATGGCTCTTGTTTAGTGAAGACTTGAGTACCGACTTCGTGAAGGTACTCGTGGCTAGCAGTAGTATGTTCAGTATTCTCCTGAAGGAGAGCCCGCTGATGGAAATCAAGGAGGCTATCCGTTTCTGTGCAGCCAGCAACCGTTTCATCTGCCAGCGCATGATGGAAGTATTGCTCGCTCCTAAGAAAGAAACAGAAGAAAAGGTAAATCTTACCAAGACTGAGACTGAGATTCTGAAAGATATTGCATTAGGAATGACTACGAAGGAAATAGCCGAAAAGCGTTTCTCCAGTTTCCATACCGTGAACACCCATCGTAAGAATATCTTCCGAAAGCTGTGCGTCAATAATGTTCATGAGGCTACAAAATATGCTTTAAGAGCGGGCTTGGTAGATTCTGCAGAATATTATATTTAACTTCTGAACTTGCGAAACTTGAATACGATATTTGAGGATACGGTAAAAAATAAGGTTTCAGATTGTCTCCCGACAGTCTGAAACCTTTTGTTTCTAACTAACTTATTATCAACTATTCATTACTTACTGGCTGCAAAATTACAAGTTTTTATAGAAAAAAAAGTATTTTCTCTAGAAAAAACACACGTAAACGTTTGCAAATTCGAATAAAAACTGTATCTTTGCACGTAAAAGTGCAATAATGCATCTTCTAATCTAACTTATTAGTAAATGAAGCAACGTAGAACATCACTAAAAGATCTCGCAGACAAGTTGGGAGTGAGCATCGCTACCGTGTCTCGAGCTTTACGAAATAGCCATGAGGTGGGAGAGGAAATGACTCAGAAAGTCAAGACCTTGGCAAAGGAACTCAACTATCGGCCTAACCCATTTGCACAGAGTCTTCGGAAGGAAGCTCCAAGGGTGATAGGCGTCATCGTTCCTAATCTGGTTACCCACTATTATGCTGCCGTGCTGGATGGCATAGAAGATTATGCCTCAAAGTGTGGCTATTCGGTTATTAGTGCCAATAGTCATGAGAACCATGAGCGCGAAGCGAAGGCTCTTGACAATTTTCTCGATATGCATGTAGAAGGTATTATTGCTTGCCTCGCACAAGATACTACCGACTATTCTCATTTCGAGCAGCTCCACAAGATGGGAGTTCCTTTGGTGTTTTTTGCCCGTTGCTGCCTGGAAGAAAAGTTCTCTCAGGTTGTGGGTAATGGTGATGTGGCGGCTCAGGAGGCTACTCAGCACATGATTGAGACCGGCTCCCGCCGTATTGCTTTCATTGGCGGTCCTAACCATCTCGATATGGTTCGCCGTCGCAAGCATGGCTATCTGGAAGCGCTCAGGGAGAACCGTATTCCTATCGACCGCGATCTGGTAGTCTGTGACAAGATAGATTTCGATGTAGCCCGTAATGCTACACTTCGACTTCTGGAGAGTGAGAATCGCCCGGATGCTATTCTTGCCTTCAACGATATCATTACCTATGCTGCCTTTGATGCCATCAAGGCTAAGGGCTTGCGCATTCCTGAAGATGTTGCCATTATCGGCTTCACGGATGGAGATACGGCAGCCTTCGTTACTCCACGCCTTTCTGCCATCATGGATAAGGCGCACGAACAGGGTACCAAGGCTTGCGAATTGCTCATGCGCAGCATCAATGGGGATGAGCAAATCTACAAGGAAGTTGTGCCGATGATTCTGAAAATCAGAGAAAGCTCTGAGAAGCAGGGTTAAAGGAACTTTTCCCTAGAACTGAAAGACCACTTTGAAGACTGATGAACCTCGATGGAAAGCGATGATAAAGATAAAAACGACAAACTATAAATATAAACCTTGAATGAGCATGTTTAAAAACTTGAATTTGCTGAGGCAGGCCCTCATGGTTCTAGGATTTGTGCTGCTTCTGCAGCCTCTCCAGATGAGAGCGGCTTTGCAAAACATCGAGTTCTCCAGTTTGAATAACCGTGACGGACTCAGTAATAGCCAGGTGAATGCTATCTTGAAAGATAAGACAGGTTACGTCTGGTTTGGTACTCAGTCGGGACTCAATCGATTTGATGGATTCCGAATGAAGACCTTCTTGTATAGTGCCACAAACCAGACTTCATTGGCCAACAATTACGTAGATGATTTACAGGAGGACAATGAAGGAAAAATCTGGGTGCATACTTCTGTGGGTTATTGTGTCTATGACCCTACTACCGAGCAGTTCGACCGCAAGCCGGAAGTTTGGTTGAAGACCATCAACATAGAGGGTGCACCACAGAGACTATTGGTGGATTCGCAGAAGAATATGTGGATTCAGGTGTGGGGAAAGGGTCTTTATTATTATAATGTAAAGAACGAAACCACATACCTGTTCAAATATGCGAAGAAGCTTAAGAGCGGTTGTATCCTGGATGGCGACTTTAGCAACCTGAAGGATGTAGACGGCAAGCTGCTGGTTACTTATGGCGACGGCAAGCTGTGCCTGCTGGATGGCGACAAACAGAGCGTGCTCTGGTATAATACCTTCCTGAAAGACCATCGTCTTTGTGGAGATAATGGTGCTTACAGTTTTGTAGAGAACAATCATACTTTCTGGGTTTCTACAGCAACAGAATCTTATGTCTTCAATTCTCTTAACAGACAATGGCTTACTGCCCGTTCTTATCTTGCCCAGAGAGGAATTCTTGTCCCGGTAAAAGACCGCATCGTCATGCGCGACCTTCAGGTAGACCCAAATGGTGCCTTGTGGGTTGCTACCGATCATCATGGACTTTTCTATATTGATTTCAAGTTAAAGACTTGTCACCAGTACGTGCATAGTAATGCCCGGGGAAGTATTGTAGACAATTCTTTACAGAAGGTTTATATTGACAATTTCGGAGCCGTATGGGTGGGCAGCTATAAGAATGGTGTGGCTTATTATTCACCATCTTCCAGCAAGTTCAATACCATTCCGCTCGGCGATGTCTGTACCATTACGCAGGATTTGGCAGGAAATCTGTGGTGTGGAACCAACGATATGGGAATCGTGGGTTATAATCCTGTAACCGGACAGACCTGGCATTTCGGTAAGGCTCAGACCGGTCTTGGCTCGGATGTCGTGGTGAGTAGCGTGACCATGAAGGATGGAACCATGTATTTCGGAACCTTCAACGGCGGCTTTACCCAGTTCAAGAATGGCAGGTGGAAGACTTTCAATATTTCCAATAGCGGATTGGCTAATAATAGCGTCTGGTGCTTCCAGGAAGACCCTCAGCATCGTCTGCTTATCGGTACATTGGGAAGTGGTGTGCAGATTTTTGATCCTGTCACAGAGAAATTCTCTACCTTCAATATTGCCAATTCGGGAATAACGAGCAATTTCATTAATTCCATCTTCCTGCTCAATAATCATGAGGTTCTGATAGGTCATTCCCAGTATATTTCTGTCTTTGATCTTCATAGTAGGAAGATGACTAACATCAATAGTACCAAGGACGGAACTCCTTTCGAGAGTCCTTCTGTCAATTATGCGATGAAGGATAGCCGTGGCATCTTGTGGATGGCTTCGCCTGGAGGTATTTCGATGTATGACAGCAGCAACGGACAGTATGAATCCATCAACGAACTGAATGGAACCACAGGAGCTGTGGGCTGTGCGGTTGTTGAGGACAAGCAGCATAATATCTGGCTGGTTTCCGAGTTTATCGTCACCCGTGTAACCTTGACCAAGGATGCTCAGGACAAGTGGAATCTTACCATGATCAGTTTCAATTCGCTGGATGGATTGCAGAGCCGACAGTTTAATATCCGTTCTGCCTATCTGATGCGAAACGGAGCGATTGCCGTGGGCGGTCAGGACGGTATCAACATCATCCGACCTAGAACCATCCGCACCAGCAGGCAGCAGGCTCATGTGCTCTTCAGCGGATTTGTTCTCTTTGACCATCCTCTTACTGCGGGCGAAAAGTTCGAGGGCAGAGTGCCACTCAAATTATCGCTCGACAGCAATCCGGAGCTTGACTTGAGTTATAAGGACAAGGCGTTTACCATCCAGCTGGCTTCTGACCAGGTGTCGCTTCCGGCACGTTGCCGTTTCCTTTATCGCATGAAGGGATTGAATGATAAGTGGATGATGACTCCTGACGGAAGATCGGAAGTTACATTTACCAATCTCCTTTCAGGCAACTATGTGCTCGAAGTGAAGGTGGTGAATGGAGACGGAACCGTGAGCGAAGAGGTGAGCCGGCTGAAGGTTCACATCCATCCGCCGTTCTATCTCTCTACCTGGGCCATCATTCTTTATCTGCTCCTCGTTGTGGCTGTCCTCTGGTACTATCGCCGCCGCATGATAGAGAAGCAGAGAGTGAAGTATGAAATCCAGATCAGGGAAGACAGCATCAAGAAGACCCGTGAGATGAACGAGTTGAAGCTCAACTTCTTTACCAATGTGAGCCACGAGCTTCGAACTCCGCTCACCCTGATTATCTCGCCTCTTGTTACCATGATTCGGGATGAGGGCGACCCAGAGAAGCGCAGAAAGCTCGAGCTGATTCATCGTAATGCAACCCGACTGCTGAATCTGGTCAACCAGATTCTGGATTTCCGCAAGTTCGACCAGAACAAGGAGAAGCTGTCTCTTGCCCGTATGGACATCGTGAGCTTCGTGGACAATATCTGCAATTCGTTCAGAATTCTGGCTAATAATAAGGTGAATCTGTCTTTCGAGTCGTATACTTCCAAGTTGCTCATGACCTTTGATGCAGACAAGGTGGGCAAGATTGTCAATAATCTCCTCAGTAACGCCTACAAGTTCACCCCTGACGGAGGTTCTATTACGGTTAGACTTTCCGTAGCTTTGGGTGTAGAGGTGAAAGACCATACTCACGACATGTTGCGCATTAGCGTAGCCGATAACGGCAAGGGAATCAGCGATGAGGAGAAGAAGCACGTCTTCGAGCGTTTCTATCAGGTGAACGGCACGGAAATGCAGCCTGCCGGTGGAAGCGGAATCGGACTCAACCTGGTGAAGAAGTTTACAGAACTTCACGGAGGTCAGGTAGAAGTAAGAGACAACGATGGCGGCGGTTCAGTCTTTATCGTAGACTTGCCGATGGATGATGGCGGAGCTGCCAAGACCAACGCCCATCTGGAATCCATGCGTGTGGCTCCAGTCATCGCTACCGTTCATAAGGCAGAAGATACGATGGAAGAAACGGTAGAGGAGGGAGGCTCTTCTGATGCGCTCTATGGCGTTCATCGTTCTTCGCAAACCGCCAAGCCTACCCGCAAGAACTATGTAGCTAAGGTACTTCTGGTAGATGATAGCGATGACTTCCGCGAGTTTATGTGTGATGTGCTTACCGACTATCAGGTCATCGAGGCCGTGAACGGTCAGGATGCCTGGCAGAAGATTATCGAGGTTCGCCCGGACGTCATCCTCTCCGACGTGATGATGCCTGTGATGGACGGAATCGAACTCTGCCGCATGGTGAAGAGCAACGAGGAGACGGCTTCCATTCCGTTTGTGATGCTGACAGCACGTCTGGCTACCGACCATCAGGTAGAGGGATTGGAGAGTGGAGCAGACGATTACATCATCAAGCCGTTCAATATCGATATGCTCAATCTGCGCATCCGCAATCTCTTGGGTTGGGCACGCCGTTCTGCGCGTCGTTCTATCCTCGACAAGGATAAGGAAGGCAAGAAGGACCCAAACCAGCCTAAGGAGAGAGTGATTCCAAAGGGCGAGCTGGGCGACTTTGAAATGACAGCCAGCGACCGCAAGTTCCTGGCAGATGTGGATAAATACATCAAGGACATGATGAGCGATCCGGATACTTCGGTAGAGTCGATGAGTGCTCATCTTTGCATGTCGCGCGTCCAGCTCTACAAGCGTATGGTTTCGCTCACGGGTACCACTCCTTCAGAGTATCTGCGTGCCAAGCGCATCAAGCGGGCTGAAGAGCTGATTCATAACGACGAGCTGAACATCAGCGAAATCGCTTATACGGTAGGTTTCAACAATCCTCGCTATTTCACCAAATACTTCCAGGAGGCTTATGGACTGACGCCTTCCCAGTATAAGAAAAAACTGAATGGCGAGAGTATCTAATCATAGGAATCTCTTGATTTCTTGTTAACGAAAAGGGTATAAAATGTGGTAATTAACATTTTATACCCTATTTTGTTACATTTCCACATATTATTATCACTAAAAAAAAGTAATTTTGCAGGCAGATATTCAATCTAATAATCATAAGTTAAAAAAACTTGTATAAACAATATAGTATGAAGCTAACTAAGACGTTATTGATTTCAGCCGTTTTGCTGATGAGCGCTTCTGGGCTCCAGGCAGCAGGCTTTATTCAGAAAGGTAACTATCTTACCGTTCAATTGAAACAGCACCAGAATTTTGGTCCTAGTCAGATTCGCCTCCAGGTGGTGAGCGATAAGATTATCCGTGTGCAGGCTACTGCCGAGCAGGGATTCCGCGACAAGCAGAGTCTCATCATCGTGCCTCAGAAAGGCAAGGCTAATTATAAGGTAGAGGAACAGGGCGAAAAGCTCATCATTACCACAGCCGCCATGCGCGCCGTGTTGAATGAGGCTACCGGTCAGATTACATTCTATGATCTGAAGGATCATGTGCTCCTCAACGAGGTGGCTCAGGGTGGAAAGACTTTCAAGCCTTTTACCGTTCCTGACCGTGAGATTGGCGTAGACATCGCCAAGGTTCCTGAATCACAGAAGCACGGATGGTCTTGGAGAGCCCTCTTCGATTCTCCAGACAACGAGGCCTTCTATGGTCTCGGTCAGCATCAGAGCGAGGAACTCAACATGAAGGGCAAGAACGAAGACCTCTTCCAGTATAATACGAAGGTGAGTGTGCCTTTCGTCATTTCCAACAAGAACTACGGTATTCTCTGGGATTCCTATTCTTATTGCCGTTGGGGTAATCCTGAAGATTATCTCCAGCTCAACCGTGCCTTCAAGCTTTACGACAAGGACGGAAAGGAAGGTCAGCTTACCGGTACTTACGTGGATAAGAACGGGCAGAAGATTGTTCGTGGCGAAGACAGCATCTACTTTGAATATGCGATGCCTGAGGCTTCTGAAATCTGCAACAAGACCGACAAGGGCGGTATCCAGAACCTGCCTAAGGGCTTTGCCCTGAATGGTTCCAAGGTGGTTTACGAGGGTTATGTGGAAGCTCCAACCAACAGTTTCTACCAGTTTATCCTCTATTATGCCGGCTACATGAAGATTTATATCGACGGCAAGCTGGTTGTGCCTGAGCGCTGGCGTACAGCCTGGAATCCTAATTCCTTCAAGTTTGAAACGCCAATCAAGAAGGGCGTAAAGACTCCTATCCGCATCGAGTGGCAGCCGGATGGCGACGTTTCCTACTGCGGTCTTCGCGTAGCAGCTCCTCGTTCTGAGGCTGAGAAGAACCAGCTGAGCATCTGGAGCGAAATGTCTCCTGACATGGATTACTACTTCATTGCCGGTCAGAACCTCGACGAGGTGATTTCGGGCTACCGTACGCTTACCGGCAAGGCTTCGCTCTATCCTAAGTGGACTCTCGGTTTCTGGCAGAGCCGTGAGCGCTATCAGAGCAGTAAGGACATCGAGGAGAACCTCAAGAAGTTCCGCGACCTGAAGATTCCTGTAGACAATATCGTTCAGGACTGGAACTACTGGAAGCTCGATTCATGGGGAAGTCATGAGTTTGAGGCTGCCCGTTATCCTAATCCGCAGGCGATGCTCGACAGCGTGCATGCCATGAACGGAAGATTCATGATTTCCGTATGGCCTAAGTTCTACGATACCGTCAAGAACTATAAGGAACTCGACAGCAAGGGCTGGATGTATCATCAGGCTATCAAGGACGATATTCATGACTGGCTCGGCTTCCGCGGCTCTTTCTATGATGCTTATGATGCTGGTGCCCGCAAGATGTTCTGGCGCCAGATGGACGAGAATCTCTATACCAAGTATAAGTTCGGAATCGACGCATGGTGGATGGATGCTTCTGAGCCTAATGTTCGCGACTGTACTCCGATGTGGTACCGCAAGGCCCTTTCCGGTCCTACAGCCCTCGGAACATCAACGGAATATTTCAACGCTTACAGCATCGTGAATGCTGACGCCATCTATCATGGCCAGCGTAGCGTGAACCCTAACCAGCGTGTCTTCCTCCTCACCCGTTCGGGCTTTGCAGGCGAGCAGCGCTACAGCACGGCTACCTGGTCGGGCGATATTGCTACTCGTTGGGAGGACATGCGTGCACAGATGACTGCCGGCTTGAACTATTCTATGGCGGGTCTTCCTTTCTGGGGAATGGACCAGGGTGGTTTCTGTGTAGAGAACCGCTACGTGGCTGCCCAGCAGGAGTTCGACAAGACAGGTAAGGAGAATGCCGACTTGAAGGAGTGGCGTGAGTTGCAGGCTCGCTGGAACCAGTTCGGCTGCTTCGTTCCGCTCTATCGCACCCACGGTCAGTGGCCTACCCGTGAGGTCTGGAATATTGCGCCAGCCGATCATCCGGCTTACAAGACCATTGTGGCTTACGACAAGCTCCGTTACCGTCTGATGCCTTACCTCTACAGTATGGCGGGTATGGTTCATTTCAAGGATTACACCATGATGCGTGGATTGGTGATGGACTTCAACGGCGATGATAATGTTTACGACATCAAGGACCAGTGGATGTTCGGTCCTGCCCTGATGGCTTGTCCTGTAGGCGAGTATCAGAAGTACAGCCGTAACGTTTATCTTCCTAAGCAGAAGGGCTGGTACGATTTCTATACCGGCAAGCATTATGCAGGTGGTCAGACCATAGTAGCCGATGCGCCATTCGATAAGATTCCTGTCTTCGTACCAGAGGGTTCTATCCTTCCTGTTGGTCCGGAGATGGAGTGGAGCGACCAGAAGAAGGCTGAGCTCATCGACCTCTATGTCTATGCAGGCAAGGACGGTTCTTATACGCTCTATGAGGACGAGGGAACCAACTACAACTACGAGAAGGGCAAGTATGCTATGATAGACTTCAAGTATAATGATGCCCAGAAGACCCTGACCATTGGTGCTCGCAAGGGTTCATTCGCAGGAATGCTGCAGAAGCGTCGCTTCAACGTGATTCTGGTGAATGCCCAGAACAACCAGGGCGTTAACCTCGCCAAGGCTCCTAAGGGCAAGATGGTGAAGTATGTCGGTCAGGCAGTAACTGTAAGATTGAAGTAATCTAATCTCCCGCAGATTTCACAGATTACACAGATATTTGTAACTCTCTTTCTGGAAAGATGAATCTGTGAAAATCCGTGCAGTCTGTGGGATTTTTTATATTGATAGGAAAGAATGAATAAGAAAACAATATTTAGCGTAGCCTTGATGAGCGGGCTTTTCGCTCTTCCGATGAGTGCCCGCGAACATCTGTCTTTTGATAAGGGCTGGCTTTTCACTCTGGCTGATTCTGCAGGAATGTGGAAAGCGGATTATGCTGACGCCCATTGGCGAAGCCTGAATCTGCCTCATGACTGGGCGATAGAGGGCGATTTCTCTCCAGGCAATCCTTCGGGAGCCGGCGGAGGCGCTCTGCCGGGCGGAATAGGATGGTACAGGAAGCATTTCTCCGTGAATCCTCATGAGAAGTACGACCGCTTTACCATCTCTTTCGATGGGGTTTACATGAACTCTACCGTCTACATCAACGGTCATCAGCTCGGAACCCGTCCTTACGGCTACAGTACTTTCGAGTACGATCTTACACATTATATTAATAGGAAGGGTGATAATGTGATTGCCGTGAAGGTGGATAATAGCGACCAGCCTAACAGCCGATGGTATTCGGGCTGCGGAATCTATCGCCACGTCTGGCTCACCAAGACCATGAAGAAGGCTTACATTCCTCAATGGGGACAGTATGTTTCTACCACTCCTCAGGGTGATGTCAGGGTGAAGACGGATTTCGCAGCTTCCGGCAACAGGATGAAACTCTCTGTCCGTAACACCATCTATGATGCTGCAGGAAAGATTGTAGCAAAGAGTAAAGGTGATCAGGAACAGAAACTGCAGGTGAAGAATCCGCATCTCTGGGACATCGGAAAGGGATATCTCTATACCGTCAAGAGTGAGCTTGTTCTAAATGGAAAGGTGGTGGATGTAGCCACAACCACTACAGGCTTCCGTGATGTGAAGTTTGATGCCAGGAAGGGATTTTTCCTCAATGGCAGGAATATCAAGCTGAATGGAGTCTGCGAGCATCATGATTTCGGCTGTCTGGGTGCTGCTGTGAACGAGGATGCGATGCATCGCAAGCTTACCATTCTGCGCAACATGGGCGTGAACGCCATCCGGAGCAGCCATAATCCTCCGGCTCCTGAACTCCTCAACATGTGCGATTCGATGGGAATCCTCGTCATGGACGAGAGTTTCGACATGTGGCGACGCAAGAAATCCAATGGCGACTACGCCCGATTCTTTGATGAATGGCACAAGCGCGACCTCTCTGACCTGGTGAAGCGCGACCGCAATCATCCTAGCATCATCATGTGGAGCATCGGTAACGAGGTGTTGGAGCAATGGTCGGATGCTGCGGCAGATACGCTTTCGCTGGAGCAGGCGAATCTCATTCTGAATGCAGGGCATGATGCTTCTACGCTGGCGCATAGCGATGAGCTGAGCGTGAATTCGCTCCTCACCCAGCATCTTGCCCAGATAGTCAAGAAGTATGATCCGTGGGGAACGCGTCCGGTTACGGCTGGCTGTAATGAGCCCGACCCGAAGAACCATCTCTTCAAGAGTGGAGCCATCGACGTGATAGGGTTCAATTACCATCATCAATGGGTGAAGGATGTTCCGAAGAACTTCCCTGGCAAGCCTTTCATCATGTCGGAGAGTGTCTCTGCCCTGCAGACGCGCGGCTTTTACATGATGCCGAGCGACAGTATCTATACGGCTCCTAAGGAGTGGTGGCTGCCTTACTGCGACCCTTCCTTCAAGTGCTCGGCTTATGATAATATGCATGCTTCATGGAGCAGCACGCACGAGGAAACATGGGATGTGGTGAAACATAATGATTTCGTGGGCGGACAGTTTATCTGGACCGGTTTCGATTATATAGGCGAACCTACTCCTTATGCTTATCCGGCACGAAGCAGCTACTTTGGAATCATCGACCTGGCAGGTCTCCCGAAGGACAGCTATTTTATGTATCAGAGTGAGTGGATGCAGAAGAACGTGCTTCATCTCTTCCCTCATTGGAACTGGATTCCGGGACAGACCATCGACATGTGGTGCTACTACAACAACGCAGACGAGGTGGAACTCTTCGTGAACGGCAAGAGCCAGGGTGTTCGCAAGAAGACCGTTTATGGCGAGAAGAACGAGGGCGAAGCCTTCCGGAAGAGTACGGAATATCACGTGATGTGGCGAGTTGCCTTCCAGCCGGGCGAAGTAAAGGTCGTGGCTAGAAAGGGCGGCAAGCAGGTGGGCGAACAGACCATCAGAACTGCGGGTGCTCCTCATCACATCGTCTTGAAGAAGACCTATCAGGGCAGTCTGGCTTATGGCTCAGCCGAACCTACAACCTTCGTAGAAGTGAATGTGGTGGATAAGGACGGAAATCTCTGTCCGAATGCCGAGAACCAGATTTTCTTCTCTTCTGATGCTCAGATCCTGGGCACGGATAATGGTTGCCAGACCTCTTTGGAGCGTTTTACCGACCCTCATCGCAAGGCGTTCTTCGGCAAGTGCGTGGTGGTATTGAAGGGCAAAGGCAAGCTCCAGGCTAAGGCAGTAGACCTGAAGGAAGCAGCTTTGGAATTATAGAATAAAAAAATCTTTTGAATCATGAGAAAATCAATTTTAACCCTATGTGCCCTGAGCCTTGCGATGGCAGGCCAGGCACAGCTTAAAACTAATAATGGAATAGAATACTTACAATGTCAGGCACCCGATGTTTCGGGCGATTTCAGCGATTTGGCAAATACTTATTTCCTTGCCGACAGCATCGCTGGCTTCGACCTGAACAAGGGCGAAGGACTGCTCAACTGGAAGCGTTACCGGCTGGCACCCCGACAGGCTTTCAACCTCAACGGTTATTGGCCGGTCAGGATGAAGATGCTCGATTTTCCCGACACCCAGTACGATAACGACCCAAACCTGAAAATCAGGATTCAGAAGATTGACGACCGAACCCTGCGCGTTACCGTCTTTACTTCGCCTATCGAACCCAAGATGGACGAGGCAAACGACCCGATGTTCTCGCCTGAGTTTATCTCCGGGAACTTCGGCAACGGGAACGCCCGCATGGGGAAGGGTAGATGGAACACGTCGGCGTCGGCACAAAACATTATTTATAAAAACGGAAATGGAGAACTGGAAATCCAGAAGTATCCGTTCCGATTGATTCTTCGCGATGCGAAAGGAAAAATACTTACACAAACTCGACATATAATAGACAACGACAGTACGCAGGTAAAACTCCTGCCGTTCAATTTCATCAAGCGCGGAAGCGACAATTCGCGCAGCATCAACCCCGTCTTCATGCTTTCGCCGGGAGAGAGAATCTATGGTTGCGGAGAGAGTTTCACCTCGCTCAACAAGGTGGGGCAGAAGGTGAATATTTCGGTGGTAGACCCGCAGGGACCTGAAACCGACGGAATGTACAAGCCTGTGCCTTTCTATTTCTCTAATCGTGGCTATGGAATATTTATGCATACTTCGGCTCCTACTACAGCAGATTTCGGAGCCAGCTACATCGGAGCACAACGCCTGTTCATGGGCGATGAGACGATGGACTTCTTCGTCTTCTTCGGAGAACCAAAAGAGATTCTGGATAAATATACCAATGTTACGGGCAAGTCGCCGATGCTGCCTCTCTGGACTTTCGGCACCTGGATGAGCCGCATTTCCTACTTCTCGCAGAAGGAGGGTCTGGAGATTGCACATCAGCTGAGAGCCAACCGCATTCCTGCCGATGTGATTCATTTTGACACGGGATGGTTTGGCGTAGACTGGCAATGTGACTATGAGTTTGCCAAGGACCGCTTCAAGGACCCGGTAGGAATGCTGAAGACTCTGAAGAAGGACGGCTTCCATACCTGCCTGTGGCAGTTGCCTTACTTCACTCCGAAAAATCGTTACTTCCATGAACTGGTAGAAGGTGGAATGGCGGTAAGAAATGCCAACGGAACGCTCAATTACGAGGATGCTGTTCTCGACCTGAGCAATCCGAAGACCGTAAGCTGGTATCAGGACAAGATAGCCCATCTCATCAAGCAGGGAGTAGGCGTCATCAAGTGCGATTTTGGCGAGGCGGCTCCTTATGATGGTCTTTATGCCAGCGGCAAGACAGGCTTCTATGAGCACAATCTCTATCCTCTGCGTTATAATAAGGCGCTCTGGGAAGCTGTGAAGGCCAATTCTGCCGACCATGAAGGCGTAATCTGGGCACGAAGTGCGTGGGCAGGAAGCCAGCGTTTTCCGCTCCATTGGGGTGGCGATGCGGCTACCAACGAGATTGGAAGCGTAGGAATGATGGGCGATTTGCGAGGCGGCTTGAGCTTCGGATTGAGCGGTTTCTCTTTCTGGAGTCATGATATGGGCGGCTTTGTAACCCAGAGTCCTGACGACCTGTACCGTCGCTGGTTGCCATTTGGATTTCTGAGTTCTCATACCCGTGCTCATGGAGCGCCTCCTACCGAGCCTTGGCTCATCAGCAAGGATTTTACGGATGCTTTCCGTGCCAATGCCGAGATGAAGTATCAGCTGATGCCTTATGTCTATGCGCAGGCTAAGGATTGTTCGGAGAAGGGCTTGCCGATGGTTCGTGCGCTCTTCGTAGAGTTCCCTCATGATGCAGGTGCCTGGCTGGTAGAGGATGAGTACATGTATGGCTCCCAGCTGCTGGTGGCTCCGCTCCTGGAGTCGGGCAGTAGCCGTACGGTTTATTTGCCTAAGGGTAAATGGATTGATTATCAGAGCGGTAAGGTTTACGAGGGTGGCTATCAGGAGATTTCCATCCCTACGGCTCAGGAGGTGAAGGCTTATGCTGAGGCTTCGGGCTCGGCAACGGTTTCCCAGCCTCTTCCTTGCATTATTCTGGTCAAGGATGGCAGCTTGATTCCTCAGGTTCCTGTGGCTCAGAGCACGGACAAGATTAATTGGAGCAAGCTCTCATGGCGTCCGTTCAAGGCTGATGCAGCCGAATGCGTAGGCTATCTTTATCTGCCGGGAAGCGAGAAGATTGCAATCGTGTTTTATGATTCTATCATTTGAAAAAATGCTATCATAAAAAATATTATTTTTAAAAATGCTATCATAAAAAAAATCCTTCGGAAGTAATGCGATGTTTACTTCCGGAGGATTTTTTTTTGTAGATGATAGTATGATTAATATGTTGTATCTTTTTTACTCGATGATGCTTTGCAGCAACCCCTGGCAGGCATCTTCCAATAGGGTGATGACCAGTTCAAAATCGCCCATGTCGCCATAATATGGGTCGGGAACGGTGGTGTATTCACGATGGTGGGTCAGGAAATCGGCCATCCGGACCACTTTGTCCTTGTCTGCCTGGCAGGAAGCCATGGAGGTAATGGCACGGTAATTCTCATTATCCATCACCACGATGGTTTCGAATCTTCCGAAATCTGATTTCTGGAACTGGCGGGCGTGACTGTTGAAATTATATCCGTGTTCAGCGCCACATTTCCTCATGCGGCTGTCAGGCAGCTGCCCCACGTGCCAGTTGCCTATTCCTGCAGAATCAATTTCAAACTCATCCTGCAGCCCTGCCTTCTCTACCAGACTCTTCATGATGCCCTCGCCGGCTGGCGAACGGCAAATGTTGCCGAGGCAAATAAATAAAACGGTATGTTTACCTTTCTTTGTCATAATTCTTTGTAAAAATGTTTACTGAACTTGTGAAACTTGAAATGTTTATTTTAGCATTAAATCTGCATCCATCTAATTTGCTTGCAAAGTTAGCATAAATCTCCGTATTATCCAAGGTTTTTCCTTTCTTTTTGGTTTTCTTCAGCTGAACTTTCGTAAGTTCTGTCTGTAAAAATAATAAATCTGTACTGTTTTTCTTCCGATGAAAAAAATCCCGATAAAGAACTGGATTTGTCTTTATCGGGAAAAATATCGGGGGAAAATATTTTTAGTCGATTTCCTCGTCTGCCTCATAACCGCCCATCTCGCGGATGGCATTCTTCAGCATGGTGTACTGCTGGTAGAGGTTGTTCACAGCCTCTTCACCCTGGGTGTAATCGTGCATTGGCGCCTTGAGGAAGAAGCTCAGGAAGCGCTGAATGCCGTAACGGCCCGCACGGGCTGCAAGGTCGCTCAACAGGCAGAGGTCGAGCAGCAATGGAGCGGCAAGGATGGAGTCGCGGCACAGGAAGTTGATCTTGATCTGCATTGGATAACCCATCCAGCCGAAGATGTCGATGTTGTCCCAACCCTCCTTGTTGTCGTTGCGAGGAGGATAATAGTTGATGCGAACCTTGTGATAATACTGAGTGTCCTCATCGTTGCCATGGCCGTAGAGGTCTGGCTGGACTTCTGGCTTCAGGATAGTCTCAAGGGTAGAGAGCTTGCTCACCTCCTTGGTATGGAAGTTGGCTGGCTCATCGAGAACGAGACCGTCGCGGTTGCCCAGAATGTTGGTAGAGAACCAACCGTTCAAGCCGAGGCAGCGGGTGCCGATGATAGGAGCAAAACCACTCTTCACGAGAGTCTGACCAGTCTTGAAGTCCTTGCCTGCGATAGGCATGTGAGTCTTCTCAGCGAGTTCCCACATGGCAGGAATGTCAACCGTTGTGTTAGGAGCACCCATGATGAAAGGAGCACCCTCGGTAAGGGCTGCATAAGCGTAGCACATGGATGGAGCGATGTGCTGGCGGTCGTCAGCCTTCATCGCAGCCTCGAGAGCTGCCAATGAGCCGTGGATTTCCATATCTACCGGTACGTAGATTTCTGTAGAAGCAGCCCAGGCTACGACGATGCGGGAGCAGCCGTTCTTCTCCTTGAAGTCGCGGATGTCCTGGCGCAGAGCCTCCACCATCTCCCAGCGGGTCTTGCAGTCCTTCACGTTGTCTCCATCCAGACGCTTGGCGTAGTTCTTGTCGAAGGCAGCCTTCATTGGAACCACCTGCTCCAGTTCCTCGCGCACAGGGTTGATGTCCTTCTCCTTCAGAACCTCGGCATACATAGCAGCCTGGTAAGCATTCTGAGGATAAACATCCCAAGTGCCGAATACGATGTCGTTGAGATCTGCCATAGGCACGATGTCCTTGTAGTGAAGATACTTCTTGTCTGCACCCTTGCCCACGCGAATCTTATCGTATTGAGTCATTGAACCAACTGGCTTTGCAAGTCCCTTGCGAGCCATAAACACACCAGTCATGAATGTAGTAGAAACTGCACCACAACCTACAACCATGATACCCAGCTTGCCATCAGCTGGTTTAACCTTGTTTTGTTCCATTATCTAAAAAAAATTAATGTATTGTTAAGTCTTCTAATTCTATTGTTCAGTATGTCTATCTGGATTGCAAAGGTAAGGAAAACTGATGGATTAATTGCAGTTTTTTGGAAATATCTGCAATAAATTTAGAAATATTAGCATTAGAATGATAAAAAAAAGATAAAAAGTAAGTATCTTTGCAGAAGATTCATTTTAAATTCTTTCATAGCATGACAATAACGCTTATCATATTAATCATTACGGTTGCCATGTTTATATGGGGCAGGGTGAGGGCTGATATTGTGGCTCTTTCTGCCTTGGCAGCACTTTTAGTTCTCGGAATCCTGACGCCGGCAGAGGCTCTTGCCGGCTTCTCTTCGCCCATCGTCATCATGATGATAGGCCTCTTCGTGGTGGGTGGAGCCATCATGCAGACCGGCCTTGCCAAGCTGACGGGCAATAAGCTGATGGCGCTCTCCCGTGGCAACGAAACCGTTACCTTCCTCCTCGTGATGCTGGTAACCTCGTTTATCGGAGCCTTCGTGAGCAATACCGGAACCGTGGCGCTGATGATGCCTATCATCATGAGTCTGGCTGCGGGCTCGGGCATGCAGTCATCGCGATTCCTCATGCCGCTCGCCTTTGCAGGAAGCTTGGGCGGAATGCTCACGCTCATCGGTACGCCGCCCAACCTGGTCATCGACGAGGTGCTTACTGAGGCGGGATTCAAGCCCCTGGCGTTCTTCTCCTTCTTCCCCGTGGGAATCATCGTCATCGCCATCGGAATCATCGTCCTCATGCCCCTGAGCAAAATCTTCCTCAGCAAGAAGCAGAACGGTAAGAAAAAAAATAACCGCAAGTCGCTCGATGACCTGGTAGACGAATACCAGCTGCTCGACAACCTGCATCGATACATCGTGCCAAGCAAGCGCACGGCTGCAGCCATCGATGAGAATGGACAGATGATGGACATCGTGGGCAAGACCCTCAAGGACCTCAGCATCCAGAAGAAATATGGCGTGAGTATCATCGAGATAAGAAACGAGAAGAAATCGCGCCTGGGACTCGTGAAGGACGTCAACCAGAACATGGCGAAGAGCAGTAGCACCATCGCCGTGCACGACACCTTATTTATAATGGGTGATGAGGAGAAGATTGAGCGGTTTGCGCAGGATTACGACCTGAGGAAGATGAAGGACGTGAAGATTGATTTCTACGACCTGGGGCTGACCGAGATTGTTGTGATGCCTACTTCCAATTTTGCCGGATTGCGAATTGGAGATGCTAACCTGCGCAAGCGCTTCGGCATCAACGTGCTGGGAGTGAAGCGAGGTGGAAGCTCTTCTGACGGCAAGGTGGGCAAGGAATATATTACCGACAATCTGATAGCCACCAGGCTGCATGTGGGAGATATGCTCCTGGTGCAGGGAGAGTGGACCAACCTGGCCCATCTTACGGCAGATACCACCAACTGGGTGGTGCTGGATCAGCCGGAGAAGACGGCAGACAAGGTGCTCCTGGATTACAAGGCGCCTGTGGCTGCAGCCATCATGCTCTTGATGATAGCGATGATGGTGTTCGATTTCATCCCCATGGCTCCGGTTACGGCGGTCATCATCGCCGGACTGCTTACCGTCTTTGCCGGATGTTTCCGCAACGTGGAGGCAGCCTACAAGACCATCAACTGGGAGAGCATCGTGCTGATAGCAGCCATGATGCCGATGTCTACGGCGCTGGAGAAGACGGGAGCTTCGGCATTGGTATCGCAGGGACTGGTGGACAGTCTCGGCTCGATGGGACCGACGGCTCTGCTGGCAGGCATCTACTTCACAACTTCTCTGATGACAATGTTTATCAGCAATACCGCCACGGCTGTGTTGATGGCTCCTATCGCCCTGGTGGCAGCCCAGCAGGTGGGCGTGAGTCCTTATTCCTTCCTCTTTGCGGTAACGCTGGGTGCCAGCATGTGCTTTGCCTCTCCGTTCTCCACTCCGCCTAATGCGCTGGTGATGAAGGCGGGTGGCTATACGTTCATGGACTACGTGAAGGTAGGTTTGCCGTTGCAGATTATCATTGGTGTGGTAATGACCTTCGTGCTTCCGCTCCTGTTCCCGTATTGATGATTTCATTCCTTTACTTCAAGCAATTTCCCCCATTTGCGAAGCATGATTTTTTATGGAAAAAGAGAATAAAAAAATCCCCAATCTCTTGGTGCTCCCGATGAGCCCCGAGGATTGGGGATTCTTCATTTTAAGTCAAATCGTGAACGGGGATGGGGGAGGATAGGGCTAGAGTCCCATTGAACCACCACCTTCGGTATTACCTGAACCGCCTTCGGTATTACCTGAACCGCCTTCGGTATTGCCTGAACCGCCACCTTCGGTTCCACCTCCGTTAGGATCCTTGTCCGGGTCTTCCACGTTGCCGCCATCGCCCGAAGTAACGTTCTTCACCACCTTGCCGTTGCGGTCGATACAGGTAATCTGGATAGGAGTTCTCTGCAGCTCATCCTTGATATCCACGTTTGGGGTGAAGATAACTCTGCGGGTGGTGATGAGGCTACCTGCCACCTCACCCACTGTAGCCACACTCTTGGCTCGCACGCCGAATCTCATGGTTCCCAGACCAGGGATAGCTACGGAGTGGCCTTCGGTAGACCATGCCTTGATTACTTCGCCGGCAGCATCCCAGCATGCCTGCATCACGCCGCGGCTCACGCCACTTCTCAGAGCTGCCTCCTTGATAACCTTGCTCTCCGGGAGCTTGTTGTAAAGCTCGGTACTGAGAACGTAACGATACTTACCTTTCAACTCACCCACCTGGATGAGGGTTTCCTTTGCTTTCAAATTAATTGCCATAATCTTCTTGAATTTTAAATTGTTAATAAATTGATAAAAAATAATTATAAAGCTTTCCCCCTTTCAGGGCGTGCCCATCTAGCCCCCTTCCAACCCGCCTTCCAGCCTCCGTTCTTGCCGAGTCAGAAAAGGAGCGCAAGGCTCGTAGCCCCCTTCTAGCCCCCCGTTCCCAGCGATTCCATCGCTGGCCCCCCCTAGGCGTTCCGGCGTTTTTGCAAACCATCTTCACCTGATGGTGATGGTTGGCACGAAGTGCGAAGAGTCGGCTCGCGTGGTGATATTGTTCTCCTGCTGCTGCCTCTGGTTCTTCCCGATCACGAGCCCCGCGGTACACGAGCTTGTGAGGAAGGTGACGATGGCAGAGCAGATAGCCACGATGAGATACTTGATGAATGCCTTCATATTTGGGTTCATACGCTTCTCTTGCCCCCTATTAACTTTCCGTCTTCTTTTTTAAAAAGAAGAAAGAGAAGGACTCGTATCAGGGCTTGGAGTCGAGGTTGATAACTTGATGCATTCGGGATAATCTTATCCGGAATATCTCCCAGATGCCTTTTTTCATTTTTCCAACTGGAGAAATATTTTTCTCCAACTAGGAAAGTGATTTTCCTGCGCTTTCTGAATCACGATGCAAAGATACGAAATCCCCCACAGTCAGTTGGGCGATGGCATGTGATGCCGTGCGATGGCGGCACATTTTTATGGTTCCCCCAGGTATTCCACGATGGCCTTCACCTGCTTGGGCGAGAAAGCCTTGCAGGTCTTGCGGTACCCCATAGCCAGGAGTTCATTCCATAGCGGGGTGCAGAGATGGATCCATGCCATCAGATGGTTGACGGCTGTGCGTGGATTACTCTCGGGAAAGTACATCAGGGCAAGTTCCTTCTTGGTGTACGTACGAATGATAAATTCTTCCATATTCATTTTGATTTTAAAGGGTGAGTTTCGCATATGGGGAAGTTAAGGGAAGTTAGAGGGAAGTTAAGGGACAAATGTCCTGCATCTTACGAAAAAAACTATTGTCTCTTAACTTCCCGAACAATCGCAGGGAGTGATAACTTCTTTAACTTCAATTAATTCCCTCACTTGCAAAACTTGAATAAATAATACTCGCTGAAATCCTTACATCCTGGGGGCAACTGATGATGAACCAGATGGGGGAGAATCTCCCTGAGTTGCAGGAAGAGGCTTTCGCCGGGCGCATCCTGATCAGGAAACATGTGGAATTCCACCTGATATTGACGCTCGATATCAGCCAGTAGTTGCTTATCCTCGGGTTTGAGAAGCGTGGCCGACGGAATGGCTATCGCCTTATGTCCGGCAGAGAGCATCGCCCAGCAGTCGCTGCATCCCTCGGTAATGAAAAGCTTCTCGCCCGTCTTCAGCATCTTCACCACGGGAAGATTATAGATGCTGCATCGGGCACCATAGGGAAAGCGGAATCGGGGAGCCATCGGTTCCGTCTGAAGCGAACCCTCCGTCTGAAGCGAACCCTCCGTCCGAAGCGAACCCTCCGTCCGAAGCGAATCCTCCGTCTGATGTGAACCCTCCGTCTGATGCGAACCCTCCGTCTGATGTGAACCCTCCTTCTGATGTGAAGGAGAATCTGTGTCATCTGTGAAATCTGTGGGCGATTTTTCCGCAGCCAGCCCCTTTGCCTGGGTGGGCGTCTTCCGGTAATCGAGGTTTCTGTTCTGGATTCCGATGAGCCGTCCGTCCATGTCGAAGTAGGGAATCTGTAGCCAGTTGATGCCCTTCTTATCCGTCCATGAAGTCAGTCTGCACCAGTTCACCACTCTCCAGTCAATCTTCCTCTCTTCGAACAGAAATCTCCTTGCCGCCTCGTTCAGCCACGGATGCTCAAAGAATCTCGCATACCTGCTGGCATCGAAGGAGGAGGATTCTCCCGAAGAAGAACCCCCCGGATTCTCTCCCGAAGAAGAACCACCCGTATTATCTCCCGAGAAAGAGCCACCGGCAGAAGAGGCTTCGGAGGAAAGGGAAGAGGCAGAACCCTCCCTTTTCCTTCCATCTTGCAGATAAACCCCATTCACCTCCGCGAGCCATCGGCAGGCCGAGAGGAAATCCTTCCCCAGGTATTTCATCACAAGGTCGATGGTGCCCACGGAATTCCCCATGCACACATAGCAGCGGCAGCTGTTCCTCCTCGTATTGAACGAGAGGCTGGCATGGTGGTCGTCGTGAAAGGGACAGAGCGCCTTGTGCCGCTTCACCACCATCCCCAGCTGCTCGGCGACCCCCTCTATAGGCAGGTCGCGCAGCTTCTGAATCTCATATTTCTCCATAAAATCAGTCTCCTTGCATTTTCTTCTTATCCGCCCCCAATCCGTAATCACTTTCGCCGTCAGTCAGTTTCAAGTCGCCTCTCCGGCCACCGTTCCGAGCGATTCCATCGCTCGTCCCTTTCCCGCAGTCATCGCTAGTGCAGCCCTTCACCTTTTCACCCGGCGCCCCCGTAAGATACTCCTGCGTCTTCGTATAAAGCCCCGTCTGGTTGCTGTAAGTGATGAACTTGCGGAACACCCATTTCCTAATCTGCCCCTTCGTGCCCTCCTTCGTCTTGCCCAGCGAGATGCGAAGAGCCTCCAGCTGCGACTCGTTGAAAGGATTAGGCAGGTCATCCAGCAGATTCTTCGGACCTCTGCGCTGAGCTTCGCTCACCGAGTCGGCATCCTGGTTCAGCAAATCCGCAAAAATCTGCATCTTGCTCCAAAGGTCGTGATACACCAGCCACTCCACCAGTTCGCCCATCGACTTCGTCCAAGTCTGGTTATTAAGCACCCAGAGCAGGCAACCCGCCTTCCACGCCGACACGATGGAGCGCTTCGAAATGTCCCACAGCACATCATCATCCGTCAGATCGGCAAGCGTTGCCATGTCTGCCGCCAACTGGTCGGCCAACTTGTTCAGCGGCTTGATGATGAACCTGCCCTTGCAGATGCTCAGCTTCACCAGATACTCGTCCAGCTTCTTAAAGAACCCCTCCTCGTATTTACCCTGTCTCGGGATTCTGCCGTCACGTCCCATTCGCGCCTTGAACGAGAACATCATTCTTCCAAAAGTACCGTTGAAGAGCTCGTTCTTGTAGAACTTGCGGGCTGCATACGGGGTGGAGGAGATGGTGAGGTTGGCACGGAGCACGGGATTGCCCGTCACGCCCTCTACCGTGGCTCGCAAGGCACCCGATCGCTGGCGGTCGTAGATGTTGCGCAGCATCTGCGAAATCTGCTTATGCCCGCCGCACATCCTGTCGGCCATCTCCACCTCGGGCAGATTCAGGTATTGCGTTCTCTCGCCCAGCTTCTCGCATGCCATGGCATTCTGGATGAAGGCAGCGTTGGTAACGTCGGCTGGGGGAAACCAGAAACTCACGTCGGGGCGGGCAGGTTTCTCCTTGTTTGCCGACTTCGTCTTCATCTGCTTCTGCCATTCCACGAGCTTCTCCAGCTCCGTGTTGTCGTGCTCTCGCATGTTGTGACAGATAGCCTCCACGATGTTGGACAGTTGGCCCTTATTACAGCCCGAATCGGCAACGAGATTGCCCATCATGCCACACAACTCCTTCCAACTGAGGTCAGGATATTGAAATTCGCTCTCACTGACCTGCGCTCCGAGAATAGGGAAAAACATCGGAACCAGGGGTTCGTGCATGTCTTTTGATACCTGAGAGAGCAAAAGCTGCACACATTCGGTGCCTTTTCCCAGTTTCGGCATCTTTGGAGCAGTAGTTTTTGAAATATCGTACTTCAAGTTTATAGTTTTCATTTTCTCTTAATTTATTGATAATGAGCTTTCTAGAGAAAAGTGGGGTGGGGCTGAGCGTTCCAGTTCCAGTTGTTCCAATTAAATTTTTGAGGGTTCCAAATCTTTTTCTTATATATAACTATCTATATATTAAATAGTTATAAAGATATAAGAAAGGGATATTGTCCTAAAAATCCTTTTTGGAACAATTGGAACAACTGGAACAACTGGAACGCTTTCTTCCTTTCGAAATATCCTCTTCTTCTAGAAAGCCCCAAATCCTTCTTTGTTCTATCTCTTCAGCTGATACTCCACGATGGCATCTCGTGCAATCAGAGCCTCGGCAGCAATAGCCTCGCTGATGTTCACACCCTCATCGCAGTAAACCTTCAGGGTGAGCTGAATGGCACCATCCTTGGTCTTCGACACACGACCGTGCACCAGCTTCTTGATCAGCAGCGACTGCGTCTTGAGCTGCGGCTTCGGAACGAATTCGAAGGAGCCGTCGTTCAACTGCTGTGCAATGCCGAGGCGGTGGAAGCGTGGCATGCTGCCCACCACGGGATTATCGGGTGCAAACAGAAAATAATGAGTATCATCGTAGTAAGCCATGCCACTCTTCTGAGTGTGCTGGCAGTTCATCAACTTGTGGATGTCATTAAAATCCTTTTTCATAACCTAGTGAATTTTAAGAGTAAAGAAAGCGAGAAACGTAGCGCTACCTTACCTCCGGAGATTCCTTCACTCACTCCACCCGGTTAATAATTTAAAACTAATAGAACTGACAGTGAATCAATTCAATTTATACATATCAGTGAGGAGAATATCCTGGAACACCTGTCCGTTCTCACTCTTCTGACTCTGCACAGCGAAGGCCTCTCCCTGCTGGACCACACGCATCAATTTTGCGTTCATAACAATAAAGAATACGGAGATGATTCAAGATAAGCCAGAACCATTCCGGCTTTTGCCCTGTTTCTCCGACGGGTGCAAAAGTAGGAAGAAAAAACATAGCATCAATGCTTTTCAAAAAGGCCTTCTCCGAAGTTCTCTAAAGTTCTCCGAAGTTCTCTGTTTTTCTCTGATATTCTCTCTACGTATAATCGCATTTTTGTCATAGGGGTACAAAAAAGCGACCGATACCTGAACAAAAATCAAGTATCGGTCGCTATCAGAAGATATAAATCTCTATCAGGAAAGCACCAGTCGCTATCGTCTTCTAATCCTTATTATAATATTTGCAAAACGTTTTGTATCCGAACCCTCCTTTTTCAATCGGCATACCCATGCGTATCAATTCTTCATGGGCATTTTTTGTGTTTTGTGGCAGTAGCACCTTGCCCTCCTTTTTCAGTATGTTTAGTCTCTTGCAGATTTCCTGCACGTCAAATTGCTTTACCAGTCTCTCCACTTCTCTATGCACCTGCCATCCCTCATCTTCTTCCAGTGCAGGATGCACAAAATGGAAGAGTTCCTTCTGAAATCCTTCTCCTGCAGCTTCATTGGCTTCATTAGCTTTTTCTCTCACCTCTGCCTCGTAATTCTTTCCCGTCACCTCTGTTTCTTCAGCAAAAAAATCCTTTGCAATCTGCATCATCTGCTGTGTAGTCAGATTGCCATGGATATTCAGCTCTTTGTGCTGGTTGTTGTAAATAACATTGCCTGCATAATAATTATTACTCATATTTCTTCTTTTTTTTTAATATTCTTGTAATATTTTTGTATGTCTAGAATTCTGTTGGCAGCAGAGGTGAATTCCCTTCTTCCGGGTGGTCAAGATGCAGATGCTTACTATGAACATCAAACGTAGAACTTCCTGCGTGATAGTGCTCTGCCTGAACCGTAGGCTTCTTTGCTACCTCTTTTAAAGCCTCCGTCTGTTCCTTGATGGCATTAATCTGTAGACCTTGTCTTGCCTCTTCAGAAAGGAAACGCTCAGTCATATTGTCAACCCGAAGTTTATACTCAGGGGGTAAATATGAAATCTCGTGGTAGATGAATCTCTGCAAAACCTCAACATCTTCTCGTCTGGCTAGAGTTTGGCTGTACTTAATGATTGTATCAATAAGGTAGTTTTCCTTCTGGCTTGATAGAGATGGGGTAGGGGAAAAGCTGTTTGTTGGCAGCCCCAAATGAGTGCGCAGACGGTCTCTAATCGCGAAAGCGGTAAGCAATTGGCGAAACTTATCCAATGGAATGCGTGTGTAGTGAGCACGTATGAGCATTGCAACCTCATCATCATTGGAATAAGGAGCCAATGCCGGAATATTGGAAAGTTCTGTCTCTAAATCTTCCAACCATGACATCATTTTCAAATTATCTAGTTTATGACAGTCGGCCCCCTTTAAGTGCAGCCAATCATGCCATGCCCTTTCTGCTTCATGAGTGGATAGTAGATGGGGAAGCCAACTTTCGCGAAGCTTCTTCAGGCGACCCTCATTGCATAAACCGGTCAATAAGTGTTCTAGTTCATTCGCCATATAGCGCATCTTGTCGCCCTTTTTTGCTTCCATAGCTTTTATGATATTCTCTATTTCCTCATTCGCTTCGTACCATAGAGCATATTTTCCCATTGTTGTTAAAGTCTCTGTGTATTCCAGAAGTTCTTCTTTGTCATCAGTAGTAACTGTTTCATGTTGCAGAATATCTTTCATCATCATCACAGCATCTTCTACGCATAAAAACTCCTCTGTCATAGGAAATATAGGTAGGGGCGGCTCCCATTCTTTCCAATGGTTTTTATGCAAGATGGGCACAATTGGAGTAGAATCAGTTTCTGCTTCAACAAAAAAATAGCCCTCTGTAGAAATTATAACCTCCTTAACCTGAGCGCGGAAATAACCCCGTCCGCTGGTTGTTAATGCAGCCTGAGCCAATGATTTATATTTTTCTCTATTACGTACATAGCCTGCCTTCCGACTCGCAAAGCGCGCAACAAAAGCTTCTTCATCAGTTTCGTTAGTGGGTTCGGGTTTTACTGAAATATAGGGGTGTTTCCTGTCCAGCATGGTCAGAAATTCAATTGTTTTTTGTTGTTCTTGTGCAGTCATATCCTCACCTTTTACGTGGGTAGAATTTACTGCATATTGTACCCCAACTATTTTTATTAAATCTCCCATAGGTTGTTTTTTAGATTTTTGGAAAGCTGAATTTAGTTATTACGGCCGTCCGAAGTACAAAGTTACAAAATAAATTCCTATTAGCATTAAAATGTAACATTTTTAACATTATTCGTAATAAAAAACTAGATTTTACCCTTTTTGTGCAGCTTTTTAATAAAGATGCTCCTTTTCTCCTCCCGTCTCCAATATCCCCCTCTGTCCTTCGCCTCCAATCTATCCTCTCTTTCCTCCCTCGCTTCTCTTTCCTCTCTTTCCTTTCTCGCCTCCCTTTTCCCCCTTTCCTCTCTTTCCTCCCTTTCCTCTCTCTCCTCCCTTTCCCCCTCTTGCCTCCGTTCCAAGCGATTCCATCGCTTGGTCTCCTTTCCCCAAGTCTCGTTATCTCTATTCCCCTTCAGCAATCCTTTCCGCCATCTCATTAAGCTCCAGGCATTCCTCTCTGGTAATAGTTTTCTTCTCCATATGATACTCCCAGGGGCTAATCTGCAGCAGCAGCCCTTCAGAGCAAGCATCGAAGCTCTCCCCACAAGGTTTATACAACCGTGGAAAACCATTCTCCCTCAAAAGCACGATCCTGTATCCCCGATTCATAGCCTCGCGCAAAACCTCCTTCTCCTTTATGGAAATAGCAGCGCTCACCAGCACGCCTCCACGTTCGCCGCAAGCCAGCCATTCCTTGCGCAAGCGGCACAAATCCTCCTCCGAATACCTGCGATGCACAATCACCGCCACCTTATCAGGAATATCAAGCAAGAAACAGTTGCCCACCATCTGGCATCTGCGTCCCGCCACCATCTTATTCTGCATCACAGTAAAAAGCTCAGGGTTCAGTCTCTTCACCATCAATCTTCTCGGGTTATCATCTAAGTACTTTTTCCACCCCTTCATTTGTCCTTCGTGAAGCAGAACCTTGTCATTATACCCCAGTTCAAAGAGCCCTTTTCTTGGCACCATATTCATCCCATAAATTCTCCAGTAAACCTTGTTGCACCCCATCTTAAAACCCTTTATCACCATTCCCAGCGAATCCATCTCCTTCCCCCTTTTCTTCGTCATCTCAATCGAGCCTACCTCATTCTCTCTCGTCTCCGCCGTGTTCGTCTCTCTCGTCAGAGCCGAGGTCTGTCCCCCTCTCGCCTCCGTTCCAAGCGATTCCATCGCTTGGTCCCCTCTCAAGTCCTCCTTCACCCTCACAATCAAGTGCACATGATCCGGCATGATGCAAACCTTCCAAACCTCCACCTGCGGGTAATATCTATTAATCTTCGGAATCTCCTCCGTCACGATAGCCGTTCCCAATTCCGAAAGCATCACCTTAGGCGCATCGCCATCCCCCGGTCGAGCATTCATCCGTCCTTCCAGTCTTCCCAGCAGAGGCATGCGTCCCTCCACCACAAGTGTCAGCATATAAGTCCCTTTCTCATGGTAATCATGCCAGGGGCTCCTGCGTTTCATAGAGTGCCTGGTTTCGCGCACCTCCAGTCCTCTAGCTATAGCTTCATCTCTATTCATAATAATCTTGTAATATTGTTAATAATTAAAGCATGTCCCGCTTTCTCCTCCCGAATCACGAAGCGAAGCATTCCCCCTCTCTTTCTGCGAAGCAATTCCTCCGTTTCTCCATCCAGCGCCTCCTCAATTCCCCCTTTCGCCCCCGTTCCAAGCGATTCTATCGCTTGGCCCTCATCTCCTGCCAGCCTTCACAATCTCCTTCACTCGTTCCTCAATCTTCCGCCACGGCTGTCCCAGGTTCACAGTCCTCACATAGATGCGATGCCCGCTCTCCTTATACCTATAAGAAAAGTCGAAATCTTCATCCATGGTAGGGTAAACCAGGGTGCCGCTAGCATTCAGAGTATGCGGCTTGCTCCGGTCTTCCTGGTTCATCACATAAGAAAGAATCTGCGATAGGTGATCTCTGCGCACCTTCTCCCTGCCGCCAAACTTCGAAACCAGCGCCTCTCTGTAAAACTTGGCATCAAGAATAAGCTTCTCCTGCGTATTCGGATTAAAAAGCGTCACGTCGGTTTCCATCATCGGTAGAGCCTCGCCAGCCTCCTTAAACATCATCCCGAAAGGTGAAAGCTGGAAATCAATATATTCCCGATGCACCTCAGGATACTCTTCCCGGCAATTCAGCTTGCAGAAATTTGTCAGGAATCGTTCAAAGATACAGTTCATCCGGAACTCATCCTCCGTGAAATCCACAAACTCCAGTCTTCCATCCTTATCCTTAACAGGAAGCGTAGAATCCCAAATCAACTTGCAGACATTCAGCGCCAGCAAATAAACCCCATGATGGCGATGCCCCGTAAAATGCCCTGTAAGATGCCCAGGATAACTCCCAGAATGATTCCCCAGAAGCCGCCCCAGCAATCCCCCAGTAACGCGAATCTCCTCAATATGAGGAAATCTTACCAAAGTTTTTCGTAAACTCACTCTGATGTCCTCATCAATACCCTCTATCCTCATCAGCCTCTTCAAGGTAGAAAAGATAACCTGGTTGATGACCACATCTTGCGTCAATTCATCCACCTGGCAGATAGTTCTGCCATTCAGATGCTTACTGCTCTTCACGGTCTCTGCAAGATTCAGCTTGCCACGAACGCCCTCCACCTCCTGCTCCTCAAACCGATACTCTCTTACAAGCCCTCGGCGCAACAGCCTGTCGCAAACATGAATCAAAACCATTGACAATAGGTTCTCCAGCGAATGGCATTTCTCGCCATCCAC
>UMBZ01030500.1_pt1 | contig 40921 bp, 31 predicted proteins | sample 1964091 | NCBI WGS metagenome assembly UMBZ01 (sample SAMEA4835954, study PRJEB28245) | human gut metagenome | biome: gut microbiome; material: fecal sample | place: Denmark | collected 2008
AATCTATTTTATAATCAGCAAATTAAGTAATGCGTCAGCCCTGTTGAAGAGTTTACCCCGCCCAATTCTCCCTATCCAAGTTACGATAGCTTATGGCTTCGGCTATGTGATGAGGCAATACCTGCTCTGAGTGGTCAAGGTCGGCTATTGTGCGGGCAACCTTCAAGATGCGGTCGTAGGCACGGGCTGATAGGTTGAAGCGTTCCATGGCATTGCGTAGAAGATTTAAACCATGCGTGTCGGGCAAAGCGAATTGGTGAAGCAGGCGCGAGCTCATCTGAGCATTACAATGCACGCCCGGTATGTCGGCAAAGCGTGCGGCTTGTACCTGCCGTGCCTGTATAACTCTCTCGCGGATGGCGGCGCTGCTTTCCGATGTTCCTTTCTCCGCTAACTTCTCGAATGGCACCGGGATAATTTCTACCTGAATGTCGATACGGTCGAGTAGAGGTCCCGATATCTTATTAAGGTACTTCTGTACTTGTCCCGTAGAGCATACGCAGTGGCGTGTGGGATGATTGTAATATCCGCACGGACAAGGATTCATTGATGCTATGAGCGTAAAGCTGGCAGGATAGTCTAAGGTATAGCGAGAGCGAGAGATGGTTATATGTCTGTCTTCGAGTGGCTGGCGCAATACTTCGAGTACGCTACGGTTGAACTCGGGCAACTCGTCGAGAAAGAGTACTCCGTTATGCGCCAAGCTGATTTCGCCCGGCTGTGGAGTGCTCCCTCCGCCTACCATCGCCACCTGAGATATGGTGTGATGCGGACTGCGGAACGGACGCACGGCTATGAGCGATGAGTCGCGCCCCAACTTTCCTGCTACGGAGTGTATTTTTGTAGTCTCCAGACTTTCTGACAACGATAGCGGTGGCAGGATAGACGGCAGACATTTTGCCATCATTGATTTTCCGCTTCCGGGCGCACCTACCATGATGAGGTTATGCCCTCCGGCGGCAGCTACTTCGAGCGCACGCTTTACATTCTCTTGCCCCTTGACATCGGCAAAATCGAAAGGAAATGAAGTCTGGCTATTATAGAACTCTTCGCGAGTGTTTACTATGGTGGGAGTCAAGTTGCGCGTTCCGTTGAAGAACTCTATCACCTCGGTTATGTTTTCAACACCATATACATTAAGGTTGTTGACAACCGCTGCTTCGCGTGCGTTTTGTTTGGGTAAGATGAATCCGTCGAACTCTTGTTGGCGTGCGGCTATGGCAATAGGCAATGCCCCTTTGATGGGCTGCAGGCTTCCGTCGAGGCTCAGCTCACCTATGATGAGATATCGTCCAAGCTTCTCGGCAGAAACAGTTCCGGTAGCCGCCAATATGCCGATAGCCAACGGAAGGTCGTAAGCCGAGCCTTCTTTCTTGATATCGGCAGGAGCCATGTTTACTACAATCTGACAAGTAGGGAACTTGTATCCGTTTACTTGCAGGGCTGAAACTATACGTTCATGACTTTCTTTGACCGCCGAGTCGGGCAGTCCCACTAAATAGAATTTTATGCCACGAGAGCTGTTTACCTCTATTGTGACAATGGTAGCGTCGATACCTTGAACGGCGGCACCAAACAGTTTTACCAGCATTAAGGTTTGTATAGATTTAAGGTGTGTTCTCTTTTATTTCTTCTTGTTCTTCTTCTCCGCATCATCAGAGTCGATGCGCTGTTTTACCTCTTTATAGAGCGCATCATCGTACAGATTATAAGCAAGCTTCTTACGGTTACGGTCTATCAGTATGTTTGTAGGGAACTTGGTTATCTGTTCCTGCTTTATCATAGGCATACCCCATCCTTTGAAGTCGCAACTCTCTATCCACTTCTTAGAGTCTTTCTTGCATTTTCTTAGCCAAGCCTTCTTGTCATAGTCGAGCGAGAGGTTCAGTACTCTGAACTTACCTTCCGGAAGTTTCTCGGCTATCTTATATATAGAATCGTGTGCGGCTACGCTTTCCTCGTTCCAGCTGGCCCATATGTTGACTAGTGTATAGCAACCCTCTTCTGTGCTCCATGAAACGAACTTATTGTTTCTGTCCTTGCATGATATGTAAGGCAGCACATCCGAATTGTTGTTCCAGTTCTTATTTTCCGAGAGATTACGAAGTACCATACTCAAGATGCGGCAGTCTTTTATGTTTCCGTTAAGAGGAGCGATAAGTGCTTCGGCTTTCTTCAGGTCTGGATTTGGTATCTGTACGAAGTATTGGTCTATAAGGTAAGCCGAGACAAAAGATTGCGGATTAGCCTTGATGAATTTCTCGGCTTGCTCCGTTGTCTGTTTGTCGTCCATTCCGTTGGCGCTTTCAAGGAATTCGGCGTAGAGTTTATTGTTTCCCTTAGTTTTGATGACGGGTTGCGCCATAGTACCGGCTATTTCCATCTCATCTCCCTTATCGGCAATGACTGGGATAATATCACCGTCGGGAGAGAGCAGACGGAACATGTTGATGGTATCGGGAACAATTTCGTATGCGAACTTTCCTTTCTGCGGATAGATGGTATCCACTTTAGAAACAGGGTCATCGTACACGGCAAACAGATAGTCGTGCTGATAGTCTGCCAGATTTGCCTTTATGGTGAAACGGTCGCCTTTCTTACATGATGTGAGACCGATAACGCTAATCAATATGATATAAAATATATGTTTCATCGTCTTGTTTCTTGTTTTGGCGAATTTACAAAAATATTCGTAACCGGCCTTTTGAATTTACTTTTTATACACCATTCGCACAGCGAATCCCATGTGTCGCATAATGGTAGATGCTGTTCCGTAGTGGTGACACATGATATGGAAACGCTCTTTAAGTGATGCCTTATGGTTACGGGTAGTCATACCCTCGTTCAGATAGTCTATGATGGTAAGATGGGTGTTATGCAGTACACGGCTCTTTTTCATGATGCGTATGCACCAATCAAAGTCGGCAGAGAACCGATACTTCAGGTTGTATTTTACGGCAAGGTCTCTGCGTGGCATAAAAGCCTGATGACATACTAACATGCCATGTTGAAAACTCTTCCACGTAAGGTGCTCGGGAGTAGACAGGCGGCGCATACGCAAGAAATGTCCTTCTTCGTCAACGATGGCGGTTTCGCCGTATATTACGTCGGGCAGCTCTTTCTCACCGCTTAGTGAGTGTACTATCAGCTGTAGGGTATCGTCTTCGTGCAGTTCGTCGCCTGCGTTCAAGAAGCACAGATAGTCGCCTGTGGCAAGGTCGATACCTTTGTTCATGGCATCGTACAGCCCTTTATCAGGCTCGCTCACTATGGTGTGTATATGCTCGCGGTATCTGTTTACTATATCCATAGTGCCGTCGGTCGATTTTCCGTCGACAATGATATACTCCACGTTCTTATATGTTTGTGTAATGACACTTTGAATGGTGTCTTCCAGTACTTTACCGGCGTTATACGTCACGGTGATGATGGAAAATTTAGGATGCAGATGTTGAAAGTTATGCATTGTCTCCGGTTATCTGGTTATACACTTGAATGTATTTCATCGCTACTGTTCTCTCTGAATACGTATTTGCCGCTTTTCGGCGTGCCTCTTCGCTGAGGCTGGCATAACTCTCATCGTTAAGCGACCAATGTATGCCGTTGGCAAGGTCTTCGGCCGACTTATACTGAGCTACGTAGCCATTATGCAAGTGGTCTATCATCTGCGGAATGCCTCCGGTGTTGAAGCCTACGCAAGGTACACCGCACGACATCGCTTCGGCTATGGTGTTAGGCAGATTCTCCATAAGCGACGGAGTAACAAACAAGTCGACGGCATTGTATATCTCGGCTATCTCTTTCTCGTTAGACACATAGTCTATGCAATAGATAGGGAATGGGAACAAGTCGGCATATTGCTGCGATTCGCCTCCTACCACCACTACGCCTATGGTCTTGGTGAAATCGGGATATTGCTGAGTAAGCAAGCGGCAAGCCTCAACCAGATAATCGATACCTTTCCGTTTGTCGGTAATCTTCATGGAGCTGAAAAGAAGCAACTTCTTATCGGTAGGCAAGTTCAGCTTTTTGCGTATGGGCAACTTATCAGTAGGGTGAAACAAGTTAGTGTTTATAGGGTTTGGAATGCTGGTCACGGTATGTCCGGCGCTGAGGGCACTTTTTCGTGCACGCTCTTCCAACCAGTGACTGCAAGCCACAAACGTTATGTTTGTCTTCTTATATAGCTGCTGCTTCTTTATGTAAATCTGGTTAGATAAGTCGTGCTCGCTGCCACCTTTATAAAGATACGGACAGTTATGACATTGCGTACGATACATCTCGCAGTCTTGAGCATGATGGCATATACCCGTTATGGGCCACATATCGTGCATAGTCCACACTACCGGTTTACCCGAGTCGAAAATTTTCTTGATATCTTTTAGCGAGAGCATACCCTGATTAATCCAGTGCAGATGAATTACATCCGCCTGCTTGAATTCGGGCAATGTCGTGATATCTGTTCCGGTGTTGGCTATATCTACGGCAAACAGATTGTGCTTCTTGAAATGGTTAGCTTTCCAAATCACTACCCTTTCCCAAACAAACTGCCAGATGTGCCACCACGATTTTTTCAGCGACACTACGGTTACTTGGTCTGTCTGTTTATCGCGTACCAACATTTTGGCTTTTATTCCGCAGCCCTTCAGAGCTTCCATAAGCCGATACGCTGCGATTGCTGCACCTCCTCTTCGTTCGGAAGTATTGATAATTAACACTCTCATCGTAGTTTTGCCTTGAATTTTGTGCAAAGGTAATGCTTTTATCACATTTATCGTTTACTTTGCGCTTAGATATATGGAAGAATAAAATGAATAAAAGAATAGTATTCGTCCCCGTGGGAGGTTTGGCCAACCGTATGAGGTCTGTCGCATCGGCTATAGCCTTAGCCGAAGATACGGCGAGTAAGATACAGGTAAAGTGGTTTTGCGATTGGGCGCTTAACGCTCCGTTCTGTAAGTTGTTTCAGCCGATAGCCGAAATAACCGAGGCTTCTTTTCTTGACTTGCTGATATCCGACCGTCCAAGAAAGCGCAATTTCCGTGTGCCGGCATTGTTTCAGAAACACATGTTCCGTTCTTGCCTCTACGAAGAAGAAATGCCTAAACTTATGAAGACAGGGTTCGATTTCCGTCAGTGGGCTGAAGACGGTGGAGGATATATGGCTTCTTGCTATCCGTTTTATATCTATCCAGAGGGGATGGTAAACCGTTTGTTCCGTCCGCTTCCGCATATTACCGCCGAGGTTGACCGTCGTTGTTCGGCTTTTAGCGGATATGCTATAGGGCTACACGTGCGCCGTACTGATAATGTGGCTTCTATAGAAGGCAGTCCGTTGGAGTTGTTTTTTGATGCGGCCGACAAGGAACTTGAATACCATGACGATTTATGTATCTACTTGGCTACCGATTCGGAAGAGGTGAAAGCACAGATGAGAAGTCGCTACGGAAACCGTGTAATATGCGGAGAAAACAAAGCCGACCGTAACTCTGTAGCGGGTATATGCGACGGGATAGCCGATATGTACGCCTTGTCGCGCACGGCACACGTCTACGGGTCGTTTCATAGCTCTTTCTCAGAACTTGCCGCCGAGGTAGGAAACATCCCGTTGACTATTGTTCATAAGTAGCAGCTTATCTTTTTACGCTCCGAAGTCGCCTTTCAGTGTGCGCTTGATGCGACGGATAGCCTTCGCCCAGAAACAGTTGGTGCGGTGATAATATCGTTCGAACGCTTTACGTGCTTCCTTGTTCTCAGTAAGAGGAAAGATATGCTTTACAGTTAGCGGATGCATCCATAGGTTGGAGCTGTATAATCCGCCGCCTCCGCAGTTGGTGCCGCTACCGTCGAACCCTTCGTTCTGAACGAGCGACCGCCCTACGTTGAGCGATAATATGTCGGCAAGAAATAGTGATGCGTTCCAGCGTATAGCCCATGAGTTGTTCTTTCTCTCTATCTGTCGGCGCAGCATACGGGTGAAGCGATAATTTCCGTTGAAATCGAAAGTACGTGTAAGTTTACGCTCTTCTAATTGCTTTAATAGCTCTTTGCCGTTGGGGTTGAATTTTTTCCATGCTCTATCCCATGTAGCCCATCCCCAGCTTCCGGTCCATTTAATTAGGAATGTATCGGGTAGAGAAGGGTCGTGCGTAAAATCGCATGCCTGTATATGTCCTACTTCAGGGCAGTCTTTGTAAGTTTCGAGCGCATCGTTCATGAATTGTAAGAAGTAAGGAGCCACTATCAAATCATCTTCAAGCACTATTACCCGTCCGTATCGGTTTACCAACGTAGTTACACCATCTATTACATTATTGGCAAGACCCCAGTTGCGCTCTCTTTCAGTGATATGCACCGACTTGAATCCTTCTATACCTTTTATATACCGTCTCACTTCGGTTACGGCAGTTTCCGCCGTTTCATCTTTAGCGGCATCAGCGTAGATAAACAACTCGCTTTGTGCAGCCAGTTCATTACGGAGCAGCGACTCTATGCTTCGGCGCACATGCTCAGGACGGTTATATACAAACAGTAAGATAGGAGCCAATGTCATGGTGATACGTAATTAGGGGTTAGAGTAATTTTGCATACAAAATTAAGTGTTATCTGCGAATTGCATCGTAATAGAACAAATTTTTACTACGTTTCACCGTCTCTTTTCATAAACCTGGTTTGATAGGAGTTGCAATTCCAAAAAATAATGTGAACTTTGTACCGATTGAGAGAAATTAAATAGTAACTTAAAATAACAGACTATGAAAAAGTGTTTTCTTTACTTGTTAGTAATGAGCTTGTGCATGCTTGCCTTTGGTGAAGCTTATGCGCAGAATGCTCGTTTTTCGCCTGTTAATAACCCGGATAAGGCTATAGGCTATGAGTCCGGAAAGGTGATAGTAGTATTAAAAAAAACAGATAATAATGACAAGCTGCAACAATGGACAGTCAGTAAGCTGGCTGGTAGTGTACGGTTAATAAATCCTTATACTAATAAAGCCGTACATGTACGCACCGATTATCTATTGGGAATAGCCGAAAACAACGGCTCCGATGAATCTCAGCTTTGGACTATCCGCAAAAAAGGGAAATACGTTCAGCTTATCCCCACCAACAGCCCCGATTTGATTCTTGTCAGCACTTCCGGAAAGTTGCAATTGCAGAACAGTGCGAAGGCTGCCGAAAAGACTACCTTGTTCGATATGAAAGAATTTGCGCTTGAGGCAAGTGAAACTTCTCTTAACGGAGAAAAGCGCGAAAAGGTATATTGGGAAGACGAAACTCGCTTTGAAGAAAATAAAGAAGCCGGACACGCTACGTTCATTCCGTATCCTTCAGAGCAGGCTATGATGGCCGATAAGGCTTTCTATAACACTCCGTGGGTAGACACCAAGAGTTCTAATGTGATGTCGCTAAATGGCAAATGGGCATTCCGTTTCGTATCAGAACCTTCGCAGAGACCCCTCGACTTCTATAAGGATGATTATGATGTATCGTCATGGGATGCTATACCCGTACCTTCTAACTGGGAGATGCATGGATACGACCGCCCCATTTATTGCAACGTAGAATATCCGCATAGCAATACGCCTCCTTTTATCAATGCGCGTAAGGGATTCAATGACGGTGGAAAGAACTACGGTATTAATCCTGTAGGTTCTTATGTACGCTTCTTCGATATGCCGCAGAACTGGGATAAGCAACGTACATTCATTCATTTTGGAGGTATCTACAGTGCAGCGCTTGTTTATATGAACGGCGAGTATGTAGGCTATACACAGGGTGCAAATAATGTTTCTGAGTTTGACGTGACACGTTACCTTCGTCCCGGAAAGAACCGTTTGGCAGTGCAGGTGTTCCGTTGGAGCGATGGCTCTTATCTGGAATGTCAGGACATGTTCCGTATGAGTGGTATATTCCGCGACGTATATTTGTTCAATACTCCTAAGGTAAGTATCTCCGATCATTACATCACATCTCAACTTGATGCTTCTTCCGATTATCGTAATGGAAAGATGAATGTTCATTTCACAATCGATAACCGCGACGGACTGAAAGGCTCTCGTAATTTCGTGGTGAAGCTTTTCGCTCCCGACGGTAAGTTGGTTGCAGAGTCTGAGAAAGCGCTTCAGTTTGACAGCAAGACATTACGCCTTAAACTGGATGTGCCTTTCAGTGTACAGTCGGTTATGCCGTGGACTGCCGAAACTCCTAATCTCTACACCGTTCATGTTATTCAGCGCAACGGCGCCAATGATGAGCAGGCATTCTCTACTAAATACGGTTTCCGTGACATCGCCATCCGTGGATCATTGGTTTACATAAACGGAAAGCGAGTATTCTTTAAAGGCGTGAACCGTCACGACAGCCATCCGCTGTATGGTAGAGCGGTAACTACAGAATCTATGCTTCAGGATGTATTGCTGATGAAGCGTAATAATATCAATACTATCCGTACATCGCATTATCCTAATGCCGCCAAGATGTATGCCATGTTTGATTACTATGGCCTTTACACTATGGATGAGGCGGATTTGGAAGACCACGCTAATCAGTCTATCAGTGATATGGAATCGTGGATTCCGTCATTTGTAGACCGTATCACTCGTTTGGTGACTCGCGACCGCAACCATCCTTCTGTAATTTTCTGGAGCTTGGGTAACGAAGCCGGTGGAGGTGCAAACTTCCAGTTCTGCTATGATGAGGCTAAACGTCTTGATACTCGCCCCGTGCACTATGAAGGAACTCGCGACGGAAAGCCTTATGGTGGTAACCGCTTCAGCGACCTCTATTCGAAGATGTATCCAGGTATGTCATGGATGAATAAGTATGTCAACTCGTTCGACAAGCCGATGTTTATATGAGAATACGCTCATGCTATGGGTAATGCCATAGGTAACCTGAAAGAGTACTGGCAGAGTATAGAAAGCAGTACCACTACCATCGGTGGCGCTATATGGGACTGGGTTGACCAGGGTATTTACGAACCTAAGGAAATAAAGAAAGGTATCTATCGCCTTCATACCGGTTATGATTTCCCCGGCCCGCATCAAGGTAATTTCTGTTGCAACGGTATTTTGCTTCCTACACGCGAAGAGACTCCGAAGTTGAAGGAGGTAAAGGCGGCTCATCAATTTATACGTATGGCGCTTACAGGAATGGATGATGCCAAAGGTGAGGCTTCAGTTAAAGTGGATAATACTTATGATTTCTTGACAGGAAAAGAATTCTATCTGCGTTATGAGGTGCTGGTAGACGGTAATAAGGTATCAGTTGACAGTCTGTCGTTGCCCGATATTCCGTCGGAAGCTTCTGAAAACATGGTTCTCGGTTTGAAGAATGTTGATATGCAGCAGTTGAAAGCCGACGGAAAAGAAGTGATGCTGAACATGGATATTTGCCTGAAGCGTGCGGCTACTTGGGCTGAAGCTGGTCATAGCGTAGCACAGCAGCAGATTGAGTTGGCAGCTCGTAAGCCTATGTCTGCATACGTTATGCCTAAGGGAAAATATAAGAAGATTACGATTGCCCAAGATGACAATACGCTTGTTGTGGGTAACGACCGCATAACAGCTATATTCTGCAGAAAGAGCGGAAAGCTTTTGTCGCTCGATATGAATGGTCAGAATGTAATATCTGATAAGTTGGGCATGGAGTACTCTAACCACCGCTGGATAGAGAACGATCGCTTTACTAAAACAGAAAACGGTCTGGATGCAGAGGGTACTTTGCTTGTGAAGAAGAACGGTAAGAACGTGGTGGTTACCGCTCAAAGAGGTGGTAGTCTCTGCGCAACAGATATGGTATATACTTTCATGCCCGACGGAACATTGGATATGGAAGTACAATTCTCGCCGAAGGCTAAGAACTTGCGTCGTGCAGGTTTGTTGTGTGGCGTAAATGCTGAGTTGGGTAATGTAGAATACTATGCTTATGGTCCGTGGGAAAATCATACAGACCGCAAGGATGGATGTATGGTAGGCATTTTCAAAACTACGGTAGATGATATGCTTGTGCCTTACGTTAAGCCTCAGTCTACAGGTAACCGTGAAGGACTTCGCTGTTTGAAGTTGACAGACGCTAACGGTAAGGGTGTTTCTATTACCACCGAAGGCAACGTATCATTCTCCGCTCTTCGTTATACCGATGAGGACTTGATGAACGCAAACCATATTTGGGAACTTCAAGCTCGTCCGTTTATAGCATTGCATTTGGATGCCATGCTGACAGGTGTAGGAAATGCCAGCTGCGGACATGATGTAGGTCCATTGCCTATGTACAGTGTTCCAGAGTCGCCACTTTCTTATAAGTTGCGTATACAGTCAGTACGCTGATATTAAATTATCGGCAAGAATATATAGCAAAGTCCGCAGGCTTTTTCAGGTCTGCGGACTTTTTTTTGATTCCCGATTTTACTTTTCCCTTTTACTTTGGTCTATAGAGTAAAGGGACAAGGGGCTGCTTCCGATGCGAATCGAAAGCAGCCTAAATTTTATTTTTTAAGTTCTGGATAGCTGATGCGTGTGTGGTACATCGTCTTCAGCTTCTCCTTGAATACCGATTTCACGGTAGCTATGTCTTTAAATGTAATAGGGCATTCCTTGAAGAATCCGTCTTGTACTTGTCCGTCTATAATTTTATCAACCAGCGTTGAGATGCTTTCTTCGGTATAGCTTTTCAGACTTCTTGATGCAGCTTCTACCGCATCGGCCATCATCAGTATGGCTTGTTCTTTAGTGAACGGATTAGGTCCGGGGTATTGGAAAGCCTCTTTATCTACTTCCTCGTCAGGATGCTCGTTCTGGTATGAAATGTAGAAATATCGAGTCAGTCCGTTGCCGTGGTGGGTGCGGATAAAGTCTTTTATCACATCAGGCAAATTATATTTCTCGGCCAATTTCAGTCCGTCGATGACGTGGTTTATTACTATCTGTGCACTTTGCTTATAACTTAATTGATCGTGCGGATTGACCCCGGTTTGATTCTCTGTGAAGAATGCCGGATTCAGCATCTTGCCTATATCATGATACATGGCACCTGTACGCACCAATTGGCTGTTGGCGCCTATTCGGTTGGCTGCCGCCGCCGTTAAGTTGGCAAGTTGCAGTGAGTGCTGGAAAGTACCAGGAGCCACCTCCGACATTTCGCGCATCAGCTTGTTGTTGATATTTGAAAGTTCCACAAGTGTAACGTTCGAAGTAAAGCTGAATGTCTTCTCCAATATAAATAGAAGCGGATAAGTAAACAGCAACAGAATGGCATTGACACCGAATAAGATATACATTTGAGTACTTAACTGCTCTATTTCTCCCACATGGATAAGGTCGAGCGATAAGTATGTGAGGCTGTAAGACATGAAAATGAACAATGCCGACCTCATTAACTGCGAGCGCTGCGACAATTCTCTTAGACTGTGTATGCCTACTATTCCCGCTACGGTTTGCAATAAGATGAACTCATGTGGTGTGCGCAGTAAGATGGAGCAAAGCATAATTGATACGATATGCGCCATGAATGCCGTACGCGAGTCGAGGAAGATGCGTATAATCATGGGAAGCATGGCGAAAGGCACCGCATAGACACTGAATAAATTGTTCGACACGATAACGGAAGTTATTATCGGGAAGAAGATCATCAGAAAGAACAACAAACTGAGACTGCTTTTCTTCTGGTAATAGTCATAGCGGAACAGTGCCAAATATACCATGAAGCAACCAATCATGATTGACACGAACAGTATTTGCCCTAATAGGGTAAGTTGCTTTTCGGTGGTGCTTTCACTGCGTTTATCCCATTCTCTTTCGAGCGATTTCAGGATATTGTAAGTCTGCGGACTCACGATCTCGCCTCTGTCAATGATTCGCTGTCCGTTCATTACGAAACCATTAGCCCACGATACGCTATTTAGCAAGTCCTCTTTAGTGGCGGTAGATTTCTCCTTGTCGTATATTAAGTTAGGAATTAGATAATTGTTCAGGTTGCATCGCTGTAGCAATATTCGGTTGTAGTGCAGCGTATCTCCGTGAATCAATTGTTCATAAGCCTGCTTGGTGCTGAATATCTCGCTTGTGCTCTGTAGGATGGAAATATTGTTCTTTACTATTTGTATGCTGCTTATGTTTTCCTTTTCTATATACGACGTGTTTTCGGCCCCCATTATTCCTCGGTCGTAAATCGACTTCAACTTGCGCTCGATGTAAAATTTATATCCCGGATCTGGGATGATGGCACGTAGCGACCGGTTGTAATCTTCGCGAAACGACTTAATGGCTTCTTCGCCTTTCTTTTCCATCAGCTTAAAGTACGGATGATAGTGTTTCATGATGCTGTCTTGCTCATGCTTAACCTCGCTGTCGCTCTTATAGATAGGGAAATCAAAAGAAGCCTGCAGCAGTCCGTACTTCCACGGCTTGTTGATGTCAAATTGGTAATTGAAAGTACCTGTGCGTGGCATAAAGTATACAATAACGCCTACTGCCGCTATGAAAATGGCGCATTTATAGAGCAATTTTCTTAGGGAGAACTGTCTTTCTGTTTGGAAACTTCTCATAGGATAGTATATTTTGAGCGAAAATACGGAAAAAACGGGAAATTTAGCGTAATTTTGCAGTGATTTTTATCCGATATATCTGATAACTAAAGATTTTAAAGACTAAAAAATATGACAGAAAGAAAAGTCAGAGTACGTTTTGCGCCAAGTCCAACAGGCGCATTGCATATTGGTGGTGTGCGCACTGCTTTATATAACTACTTGTTTGCTCGTCAACACGGTGGCGATTTGATATTCCGTATTGAAGATACTGACTCGAATCGTTTTGTGCCAGGTGCAGAAGAATATATTCTTGAATCGTTTAAATGGCTTGGCATTACTTTCGACGAAGGCGTAAGTTTTGGCGGAAACTATGGTCCTTATCGTCAGTCTGAACGTAGAGATATCTACAAGAAATATGTAAAGGTGCTTCTTGGTAACGAAAAGGCTTACATCGCTTTCGATACTCCGGAAGAATTGGAAGCTAAGCGCAAAGAGATCCCTAACTTCCAGTACGATGCGCACACACGTTTGCAGATGCGTAACTCTTTGACTTTGTCTAAAGAAGAAGTTGACCAACTCATAGCTGACGGAAAGCAGTATGTGGTTCGTTTCAAAATTGAACCTAACGAAGATGTTCATGTAAACGACATTATCCGTGGCGATGTGGTTATCAACTCGTCTATCCTCGACGATAAGGTTCTTTATAAATCGGCCGACGAATTGCCCACTTATCATTTGGCAAATATCGTAGACGACCATCTGATGGAAGTTTCGCACGTAATCCGTGGTGAAGAATGGTTGCCTTCGGCTCCGTTGCACGTATTGCTTTATCGTGCTTTCGGATGGGAAGACACTATGCCTCAGTTCGCTCACCTTCCGCTGCTTCTTAAGCCAGACGGAAACGGTAAGTTGAGCAAGCGAGACGGTGACCGTCTGGGATTCCCTGTATTCCCATTGGAATGGCACGACCCTAAGACTGGTGAAGTGTCATCAGGTTATCGCGAATCAGGCTATCTGCCCGAAGCGGTTATCAACTTCCTCGCTCTGTTAGGATGGAATCCGGGCAACGATCAGGAAATCATGTCAATGGACGAACTGGTTAAGTTGTTCGACTTGCATCGTTGCAGCAAAGCTGGTGCTAAGTTCGATTATGAAAAAGGAAAATGGTTTAACCATGAATATATTTTGCTGAAGAGCGATGAAGAAATAGCCGACCTCTTCATTCCTATTCTGAAAGAACACGGAATCGAAGCTCCGAAGGAAACAGTGGTTACTGTAGTAGGCTTGATGAAAGGCCGCGTAAGCTTCATAAAGGAACTTTGGGATACTTGTAAGTTCTTCTTTGTTGCTCCTACAGAATACGATGAAAAGACAGTTAAGAAACGCTGGAAAGAAGACTCAGCTCAGCGTATGACTGAGTTGGCCGATTTGCTGGAGTCGCTTGATGATTTCTCTTTGGCTCATCAGGAAGAAGTCGTGATGAAATGGATAGAAGATCACGGCTATCATTTGGGTAACATCATGAATGCTTTCCGCCTTACACTGGTAGGTGAAGGCAAAGGACCCCACATGTTCGACATCTCGGCTGTGTTAGGAAAAGAAGAGACTGTAAGACGTATGCGTCGTGCCATCGAGGTACTTAAGTAAAAAGCTTTTCTTTTTTGATTCGGCGGTAATGATTTATAATATAATTATTATGCTTTATACGAGCGCAGTACACATTGCTGCGCTCTTTAGCAAGAAAGTAGCTAAGATGGTGAAAGGTGAGAAAGAAGCCTTTTCGGTCTTGGCTCAGAAAATTGAACCGGGGGCCAAGTATTTATGGTTTCACGCTGCATCGTTGGGCGAATTTGAACAAGGCCGTCCCTTGATAGAAGAGATTCGCCGTACACATCCTGAGTATAAGATACTGCAGACCTTTTTCTCTCCTTCTGGCTACGAGGTAAGGAAGGATTATAAAGGTGCCGACATCGTATGCTATTTGCCTCTTGACACTCCGCGGAATGTGAAGCGATTCATAGAGCTTGCTCATCCCAGCAAGGCTTTTTTTATAAAGTACGAGTTTTGGAAGAACTATTTATCTGAACTGAAAAAGCAGGGTATACCAGTGTATAGCGTTTCGTCGATATTCCGTCCCGGACAGATATTTTTCCGTTGGTACGGCCGTTTGGCAGGATATACCGATGTGCTTAAATGCTTTGAACACTTGTTTGTGCAGAACGAGGAATCGGTGAATCTGCTTAAAGGGATAGGAATAACAGATACTACCATAGTGGGAGACACTCGTTTTGACCGAGTTCTTGATATCTGTCATAAGGCTAAGGAATTGCCGTTGGTAGAACGCTTCAAGGGAAATAACGACCACACGTTCGTGGCAGGTAGTTCTTGGGCACCCGATGAGGATATATTCATTCCTTATTTTAATGCGCATCCCGAGATGAAGCTCATCATCGCTCCTCATGTGATAGACGAGGCTCATTTGAGCGAAATCATTTCAAAGCTTACCCGTCCGGTAGTGCGCTACTCTAAAGCTACGCTTGAGAATGTGCAGCAAGCCGACTGTTTGATTATAGATTGCTTCGGATTGTTGTCGTCTATTTACCGTTACGGTGATGTGGCATACATTGGCGGTGGCTTCGGAGTAGGAATTCACAATACATTGGAGGCTGCTGTATACGGCATCCCAGTATTGTTTGGTCCGAACAATAAGAAGTTCCTCGAAGCTCAGGGTCTGAAAGCTTGCAAAGGAGGTTTCGAGATACAAGGAACTGACGATTTCAAGTCGCTTATGGATTCGTTCTTCACCAATTATGCGGTGCTTGATAAAGCAGGCAAGAAAGCCGGGAACTATGTAGCCGACCATGCCGGCGCATTAAAGAAAATAATGCAGGTGGTAGAGTTGTAATCTTTACCTGATGCTTTATGGATAAGTATAAAAGCAGCTAACAGATTCACGCTTTTTGCAGAGTGTGGACATATAAAAAAGCCAACTAATTCGCAACATTTTATGTATGAATTAGTTGGCTAATTTTATACTATTTACAGAATATCCCTTCATATGCCATTGTATTTTATGGGGACATTTACAGAATATCCCTGGATTATGCATAAAAGAAAAAGCTAAACGATTATTTAAATCATTTAGCTTTATTTGTACCCAGACCCGGGGTCGAACCGGGATGGATGTTACTCCACTGGTGTTTGAGACCAGCGCGTCTACCGATTCCGCCATCTGGGCAACTGTTTTTCTTAATTGCTGTGCAAAGATATGGCGATTTATTCAATCTTCCAAATTTTTGGTCTCTTTTTTCTTCTATTTATACAAAAAGGAACAAAAAACCAGATTATGCAGTCCTGTAACGGGCGCTGCATAATCTAGTCTATGTATTATCAGTACTATTTATTCCCGATTATTTTTCGATGCTAAGCAATTCAACTTCGAAAATCAAAGTAGAGAACGGCTTGATTGTACCAGCTTCGCGTGATCCGTAAGCCAATTCCTGCGGGATGTAAAGTTCCCATTTAGAACCTACAGGCATCATAGTCAAAGCTTCAGTCCAACCCTTGATAACTTGATTAGCGCGGAATGTTGTCGGCTCTTTACGGTCGTAAGAACTATCGAACTGAGTACCGTCAATCAAAGTACCTTTATAGTGAACCTTTACGCTGCTAGTTTCAGTAGGAACTTCGCCCTTACCAGCTACGAGAACTTTGTACTGCAAACCGCTAGGAGTAACCTGAACGCCTTCTTTTCCCTTGTTCTGAACTAAGAAATCTTCGTTCTGCTTCTTGTAGTCAGCATATTTAGCTTCGATAGCTTTAGCCTTGATAGCTTCAGCGTGGTCACGAACGTAAACATTTGCAGAGTCAGCAGTAACGATAGCCTTTCCTCTTGTTGCAGCGATGAAACCTGCCAAGAAATTATCCTTGTTCAAGCTCTGTGTAGAGTCGCCGCTGAAAAGCTGGCTGTTGATAGACTCGAACATATCGCCGCCAACCTGCTGGCCAATCTGCATACCTGCCAAATAAGCCTTCTGCTTAGCGTCTAATTGTTTCATGCCTTCTTCAATACCTCTTACGAAGTCTGCATAGTTAGTAGAGTCAACACCCAGACGGCCCATTGCATAGTCTTTCAAACCGTTAGTGTTACCTACACCCATCATATATGAAAGCGTATCGATATCCGATTTCAGGTTCGCTTTCGGACCCTGAGCAGTACATGATGCCAAGCCAGCTGCGGCTGCGAACATCATTGCAATTGTACCTTTTTTCATTTGCTTTTGATTTATGTTTTTTAATTGTTTCTTATTCATTATAGAACTTCTATCAGTTCAACTTCGAAAACCAAAGTGCTGTGAGGCGGAATCAATTCGCCTGCGCCCTGTGCACCGTATGCCAAGTCAGACGGAATGTAGAGTTTCCACTTAGCGCCTTCCGACATCAACTGCAATGCTTCTACCCATCCTTTGATAACTTGGTTTACTCCGAATACAGCAGGTTCGCCGCGCTTGATAGAGCTGTCGAACAATGTACCGTCAATCAGAGTACCTTCGTAATGGCAGCGTACACGGTCGGTAGCCTTAGGCTTCTTTCCGTTACCTTCTTTAATTACTTCGTACTGCAATCCGCTAGGCAGAGTTACGATATTTGGGTTTTTCTTGTTTTCTTCGAGGAATGCTTTACCTTTTGCTATGTTCTCGGCATTCATTTTCTCTTCAAGTTCTGTGAAGTATTTGTTTACTATCTCACGGGCTTCATTGTGTGTTATTGCCGTTTGATTACCTTCTAATACGTCTTTGATTGCCTGAGCAAAGTCGTTTACTTCTATGTTACGAGCACCCATGCTCAATAAGTTTTGGCCAATGCCTAAACCAATGGCGTAGCTGAATTTATCCATATTAATGTTAATTATACTTTTAAGCGTGGCAAAGGTATCTTTTTTCTTTGAATATAAGGCTCTACAACTGATTAAAAATTCTTATTTTTGCGATAACGATATTGTTTTGATACATGGAAAAGGAGTTGTGTATGAAAAAGTTGGTAGTGCTTACAGGAGCGGGAATGAGTGCGGAAAGCGGAATAAGTACTTTTCGTGACTCTGGAGGCCTTTGGGACCGTTATCCGGTAGAGCAGGTAGCTACGCCCGAAGGGTATGCGGCAAATCCGGAACTGGTTCTTAATTTCTATAATGAACGACGCAAGGAGCTTCTGCATGTAGAGCCGAACGAAGGGCATAAGTTATTGGCAGAGTTGGAGCGGTATTTCGATGTTACTGTCATCACCCAGAATGTAGATAACCTGCACGAGCGCGCTGGTAGTCATCACGTAATTCATCTGCATGGCGAGTTGACAAAGGTTACATCGAGCCGAAATCCTAATGATGCGGCTTGCATTCGTGAGCTGAAGCCCGAGGAATACGATGTGAAGATAGGGGATAAGGCTGCCGACGGTTCGCAGCTCCGTCCGTTCATAGTATGGTTTGGCGAAGCTGTGCCGATGATAGAAACTGCTGTAGATTATGCCGAGAAGGCTGATGTGTTTGTCATTATCGGTACTTCGCTCAACGTGTATCCTGCAGCGGGACTGCTCAACTATGTGCCGTACGATGTTCCCGTATATCTGATAGACCCTAAGGAAGTAAATATAACATCTGGCCGTAAGGTTCATGTTATCCGTAAGGGCGCATCGGCAGGTATGGAAGAACTGAAGGAGATTTTGCTTAAAGAGAAATGATATTATCGCGAATATATAAGTAGAGTATTAACATTTAAAATTAAAGACGTATGAAAAAGTACATTTGCACAGTTTGCGATTGGGTTTACGATCCTGAAGTAGGTGATCCTGATGCTGGAATTGCTCCGGGAACCGCATTCGAAGATTTGCCCGAAGACTGGGTTTGCCCAGTTTGTGGAGTCGGAAAAGAAGACTTCAAGCCGGTAGAAGGATAATTCTCGTAATAAATAAGCACCCCTTGTCCGTATAAAATTGATAAGGGGTGTTCGTTTTTATATTACCTTTACTTTTCGTTTTCTTTAAACCACGATGCGTACATTAAGTATCCGTTGGCTATTTTTTGATTCAATTCCTTGCTCTGTTCGGGCGATACCTTTTTAATAAACCGCGCCGGCACTCCTGCCCATAGTGTGTAAGGCTCTATTTTTGTGTTGGCCAGTACCAATGCTCCGGCGGCCACTATAGCACCTTCTCCCACTTCGGCATAATCGAGTAGTGTAGAACCCATACCGATAAGTGCATTGTCGTGCACGCAGGTGCCGTGAAGCGTTACGTTGTGCCCTATCGATACATCGTTCCCTATTTCTACAGTCGATTTCTCATACAGTGTATGCAGTACCGTACCGTCTTGTATATTAACCCGATTCCCTATACGGATGGAATTGACGTCTCCTCTTAATACCGTGTTGAACCATATGCTACAGTCATCTCCCATCACGACGTCGCCTATTATCGTGGCGTTGTCGGCCAAGAAGCAGTTGTTTCCGAATGCCGGAGTAAACCCCCGTACAGATTTGATTAGTGCCATTATGATATGTTTTTTAATCCGACCGCAATATTCATATTATTTTCGACTTTGGCAAATAATTACGGGTTGGATATGAAATATGTAATTGGACATTTTGTTTCTGGTAATTTGATAGTGGTAACAAAAAGATGTTTTACTGTCTTGGTAAAATGTTATAATGTTACTAAAAATAATATATGCATATCATTGTGATATTAATAAAAGCTATATCTTTGCATTTGGAAATACAATAATACAAATCTAAAACAAAATGCTCGGTCGGCAGTCTTTGTTGCAAACAAATGGTGTCTATTGAGCCTTGTACAACTAAACACTTAATTATTATGAAACGATTTAAGACAAAATGGGTAGTGTTTTTAGCACTGATGGCTATGTTTTGTGTGGGCGGAGCTTTTTTACCCGATTCAGTTGAGATGTGGGAACCCGATGCAAACGTTGATTCGGCCGATGTGGCATGGATGATTACCGCTACGATTTTCGTGCTCATGATGACACCGGGATTGGCGTTCTTTTATGGCGGTATGGTTAATAAGAAGAATGTTATTTCTACTATACTTCAGAGTTTTATCGCTATGGGTATAATCAGTGTGGTGTGGGTAATTGTGGGATTTAGCTTGGCTTTTGGCGACAATATTGGTGGAGTGCTTGGAAATCCAGCCACTTTCTTTATGTTTCACGGCGTAGGAGCTAAGGTAAATCAAGAGTTGGCACCTACAATACCGTTGGCGCTCTATGCATTGTTTCAGATGAAATTTGCCATCATAACTCCTTCTCTTATAACAGGAGCCTTTGCCGAACGAGTTAAGTTCTCGGCATATTTAGTCTTTATGATACTGTTCTGCTTGTTTATATATTGTCCGCTGGCGCACTGCACATGGCATCCCGACGGAATATTCCGTCAGTGGGGAGTTGTAGATTTTGCAGGTGGTATCGTAGTACACGCATCTTCGGGAGTAGCGGCGTTGGCCGGTGCATTGTTCTTGGGTAGACGTGTAAAAGACAAACGCAGTGACGCTCCGGCTAATGTGCCTTATGTGGTACTTGGTGCAGCAATGCTTTGGTTGGGATGGTTTGGTTTCAATGCAGGTTCTTCGCTTCATGCCGACGCTATAGCAGTAAAAGCCTTTCTTAACACCAACACCGCTTGTGCTACAGGTATGTTAGTATGGCTTTTCTTCGATGCGGTTATGGGACGTAAGGCCTCTGCTATGGGAGCTGCTGTAGGAGCTGTGGTAGGTTTGGTAGTCATCACGCCATCTGCCGGATATGTAAGTGTGGGTCAGAGTCTTTTCATTGCTTTCGTAGCTACGCTGATATGTAATATCGCTTGTCATTGGAGCGATAAGTCAGGTCGTTTAGACGATGCTTTGGATGTATTCCCCACCCACGGCACAGGAGGTATTGTAGGTACTATTCTTACCGGTATATTTATTAAGGAAGGTTTGATGGCAGGCGATATGGAAGGTGTTCGCATCTTCTTATACCATTTATTGGCTGTAGGTATCGTAATAGTTTACACCTTTGTGGTAAGTATGCTGCTGTATTGGATAGTGAATAAGTTGATTCCTATGAGAGTAAGTAAGGAAAGTGAAAAAGTGGGACTCGACATCAGTCGCATAGTTCGTGTAAATTGAATGCATTATTTAAGCAGCCGGAAGGTAACTAATAGTCCTTTGTGATCTGTTGGCCACACACTTTGCGGCAATAAAAACTTATCTTTAGATTGATTGGCGACACGTTTGTTGTATGCGATACAGCCTTCTGGTCCGAAAATGATAGCTTTTTTTAATTTTATCTTTGGATTAGGGTAATAGAAGATATAATCAATGCGGTCGCGCTCATCCGATTTTGGAGCCCAGGTGAGTTTTTCTACAGGAACAAGAGGATTATCTATTGGAAAAGTGAATCCGGGATATCTTATAACATCTGGATAAAGACTGCGGTAGCTATCAACGAATCCGGCGTTGTCGAGCAATAATGTAACTGTCCAAGGCACGATGAATCCATTATGAGCGTATAAATCTTTTGTCTCACGAATCCAGTCGAGATGTGAAGGCTCATTAAAATCGCCTCCCAATATCACGATTGTTCCTTCCGCGATATCTTTCTTTGCTTCTCTTATAAAATTGCGGATGGCATCGTCTCGCAGCGAGCGGTCGTTTGTTTGAAGAATTTCCGATACACTTTCTGGTATTGGTATTTCTTTCCAAGTAGAGCCGTCGTATCCTCGCACATTATAATAAGCGTCATTCAGATAATCCAAGTGTGCCGTATAGATGGCTATATCAACATCGCCTATGCGACTTTTCATTTTGTATACGCTTCCATGATCATCCTTTAAAGGAAATACGGTTACTGAGTCAGTGATTGGATATCGACTTAACACTCCAGAATCAAAACTATAGAATGAGTAATAAGTCTCTCCTTGTTGTTGCAATGATTGTACAATCCGGTCGCAGAATCTCGTGTTGTTATAATTACGCACTTCGCTGAAAGTGACGAAATCTGGCTTTAGGCGAACTATTTCGTTTACGATGGCCTCATAACCACCTCTCACCATAGTTCCTTCTTGCCAAATGTTCCATTGCAGAACGGTAAACTCTTTTGGGGCCTGTGCCGCGGAGAAGATGGATAGTAGCATGCACAGAATGCTTAGGATAAATGTCTTTTTCATGTTATAATATTTTTTTGTATTTACTCCTTGGTTGGAGGAGGTAATAATGTTTGTATTCAAAGGTAGTAATTCTTGGTTTTTCTTCTGTATTTTCTCCATTTATAAGTATGAGGCAATCCATTGTAGTGGCACAAATTCCTTGCCGATATTACATGCTATATAATAAATCTCTGTAACTTTAGCCTCCAAAACGTATTGATAATTGAGAAATGCTACAATAGAGTAATCGATATTTAATACTTTTGTCACTAAAACCTTAATTGTAAAAGATATGTTTGCATCTTGTATCGAATTTACTTTAATTTATGTTTTATGATTGAGAATCAGAATATCAATGAAGAAAGAAGGTTGGTAAGTTTGCTGATCAATGGAGATGAAAGAGCGTACTGTAAACTTTATGCACAATATAAACCGAGGTTGCTGAAATTTACTATTGCCTTATTGAAGTCACAAAATGTGGCTGAAGATATATGTCAAGATATATTCTTTAGTATTTGGGAAAAACGCTATTTCTTAAAAAGCGATACGTCTTTCTCTTCTTTCTTATTTAGTATGGCTCGTAACCGTATTATTAATTATTTACGCGACGAGTCGTGTCATCGACGGATTTTGGAAAACCTTTATGAGCAAGCGGTGGATTTCGACAATTCTACAAAAGATGTAGTTTTGCTTAATGACTTGACTGCGCATATGAAAGAAGCTGTTAAACTGTTGAGTAATCGTCAACGTGAAGTTTTTGAACTTAGCCGATACAAGTTGCTCACGAATAAAGAAATAGCTGAGAAACTAAATATTTCCATATCAACAGTACAAGATCATCTTTCTACGTCGTTGAAAATTATACGTTCTTATTTTAAGAAAGAAGACATAATGCATACCTGCAATATATTGCTTCTTCAGATACTTTTCCAATTTTAAAAAAGGTTAATCTTATCCTAGCTTTATAAGGGGTAGGTGTATTATAAATAACTGATAAAAATAACTATGAATAAAAATTTTAAAGAACTATTTCAGCGATATATTGATAATCTCTATTCAAAAAAAGATTTGGAATCTGTTTTTAAACAAATTAAAAATCCAGAAAATGATGAGGATATTGATAAGTTAACAGAACAATTATGGATTAATTTGGGAGACGATACAATCGCTAATTATGAGAAAATAGCATGCGAGAGAGAGGCTCGTAAGTTGTTGGCTAGGTCAAAGAAAACGAATCGTTTTGGAACTTTTAAGCGTTTAGTGTACTATGGCTTATCTGTTGCTGCGTTGACTCTTTTGGTAATAAAAGGTGTCGCCTTTTATGAAAGTAGATTAGAAGAGCATGTTCCAATGATTGCGGTAACTACAGATTTTGGAGAACAAAAAACTATTGTTTTACCAGATAATACAGAATTGTCTATAAATTCATGTACAACAGTGAAATATCCTAAAGAGTTTGTTGGGAATAGAAGATGTGTTGAGTTAATTGGTGAAGGATGTTTTAAAGTTACTCGTAACCCCCAAAAACCTTTTGTTGTTAAAATGAATGATATGTCTATTACTGTTCTTGGTACGGTTTTTAATGTGAAATCACATCCAGATGATCAGACAGATCTTGTAGAGGTTAAAGAAGGGAAAGTGCAGGTGGATATGCCAGAAGCTATGATGAGAATCAGTGCAGGTGAGCATGCCACTATTAATAAAGTTTTAGGGTCGTATAGTAAGGAGAAAGATAGCATACAAAAGTTTGCCATTTGGCGTACTGGCGGTGTTCGCTTTAATTCAACTCCGATTCAAGATGTCGCTAAGGAGTTGGAGCGGATTTATCACTGCGAAATTGTATTTATGGGTAATAAGCCCTATGAGGATTTAATTACAGGTATACATGAAAGAGCGACATTGAAAGATATACTAAACTCTATTGAATACGCAACAGGAATACGTTATACATGTGAAGGAAATGTTGTAACTCTTCGTAACGATTAAAATATGTTAATGTACTCGTAGCCTGAAAAGAGTTGTGTGTATTACATATAAAAGCACCAAATTATTAACTTTAAATAATAACACCTTATGATGAGAGCACCGACTTAAAAAGAGAGAGTTGCCAGAAATAACAACTCTCTTATGTTTGCCTTGAACAGTTGTTCATAGAATTGCAAGTACGATGAACAACTTAATTACTTTGTTTACCAAAAAACTATTTTAAAACAAACATTCAAATTTATGGATAATTTCTTAACTATGAAAGGGAACAGAAGGACTAAAAGATGTTTTTTAGCTTTTTTCTTATTAAATTCTCTTTTTTTTAATACTTCGACCGCTTTTGCTCAAAATGAGCGTGTTAGTGTAAATGCTAAAAACGAATCTGTTGAAGTTGTTTTAAAGAAGATTACCAAACAGATTGGAGTTAATTTCTTTTATGATCCTCAAAAAATTAGCCAATCATCACGAGTTAGCTTAAATGTAAATAATCAAACAATAGAGGATGTATTAAAAAGCTTGTCTAAACAAACCGGATTGGTTTTCGATAGAAACAAAAATACTATCAATGTCGGTTTTAAAAAAAACGACAAGGTAAAAACAGGTTCAAAGAATCTGAAAGGTCGAGTAGTAGATCAAAACGGTGATGCTGTAATAGGAGCAAGTATCCAAGTAAAAGGAACGACGGTAGGAGTTATTACTGACTTTGATGGTAATTATGAATTGAATAATGTGCCTAATAACTCGCAGATTGTTATTTCATATATTGGTTATCAGACTGTTACCGTTAATTCTGATTCGAAAAATTTGGCGGTCGTTACCTTGCGTGAAGACACCGAATTATTGGATGAAGTTGTAGTAGTAGGTTATGGTACTATGAAAAAGAAAGACTTGCTGGGTGCTACTTCTATGGTAAGCGGTGATCAACTAGCAACCAATTCTAGCATTTCAGTAGGTGGTGCTTTGCAAGGAAAGATGTCTGGTATAAACATTATCAGCAGTTCAGGATTCCCAGGTTCTAGTACTTCTATCAATATACGTGGTATCGGTACTTTTGGAAATGGAGATACAAGTCCGCTTGTTGTTATTGATGGTGTTCCTGTTGATCAGGGTTTCGAAACATTGAATCCTACCGACATTGAAAGTGTGAACGTGTTGAAAGATGCATCTTCTGCAGCGATATATGGTTCACGTGCGGCTAACGGCGTTATCTTGATTACTACTAAAAAGGGTGCTGAAGGTAAAGCTAAAATTTCAGTAAACGCTACATGGGGTATGCAGACTCCGTCGCATATGATGGATTTATTGTCGGCAGAAGAATTTGTATCGGCTATTCTTGAGATGAGAGATAACAAGAAAGCAATTGACGGAGGAAATCCGACAACAAAATTTGATGGATTAAATCCTGCAGATTTCGGAACTGGCACTAACTGGGGAGACCATATTTATAGTTCTGCACCTACTCTTAATATTAATGCTAACGTTAGCGGTGGTACAGATAAGCTTCATTATTATTTGTCTGCAGAATATTTGAATCAGGACGGTATCGCTTTAAATACAGGATACAAGAAGGCTGGATTCCGTTCAAATATTGAAGCTCAGGCCAATAAATTTTTGAAGATTGGTAATAATGCTAACATGACTTATCGTTATACAGAAGGTAGTGGAGGAACTCGTTTCTCTGACGTGATTTTTAATGCGCCGATTATTCCTGCTTATGATGAGGACGGAAGTTATGGTGAGCCTAATACATCTTTGACAGGCTCTAAAAATGCTATGGCAGAAATTGGTTGGAACACTCCAGCTAACCATAATTACCGCTTGATGGATAATTTATTCTTGGAATTCAAAATTACAGATTGGTTGAAATTCCGTTTCAATGGTGGTATTGATATGGTTTATAATGAATATAAGTCATTCTTGCCTAAATTTAACGACGGAGGTCAGACTAATACGCGAAACAGTTATACGGAACAACGTTCAAAGAACTTTATGTGGATGACAGACTACTTGCTTTACTTTGATAAAAACTTTGGAAAGCATGCCGTTCATGCAATGGGAGGTTTTTCTCAACAATTATTCACCAAAGATGATTTGTCTGGAACTGCAAAGGATTATGTATCTGAAGTTGATAATATGCATGTTATGAATGGAGGTACAAATGCTCTTGAACGTGGCTTGAGTGGTGGTAAGTCAGAATTGGCTTTAGCTTCTTATTTCGGTCGCGCTAACTATGACTATGCAGGTCGTTACTTGTTCTCTTTCAACTTGCGTGTTGATGGTTCTTCACGTTTTAGAAAAGACAATCGTTGGGGTGTATTCCCATCATTATCTGGTGCATGGAGAATTTCAGAAGAAAGTTTCTTTAATGTTAAACCTATCAGTAATTTAAAACTGAGAGCATCTTGGGGACAACTTGGTAACCAATCTATTGGTTCATGGTATCCTACTATTGCTTCTGTAGGTAAAGAAAACGTTGTGTTTGGTACTGCTGCCGACAAACAAATTTTGTATTCTGGATATACACAGTCTAAACTTGGTAACAAGTCTTTGGAATGGGAAACTACTACAGTGACTAACATTGGTGTAGATATGGGCTTTTTCGATAATAATTTGACTTTCAGCGCAGATTATTTCGTTAAGAATACTGATGGTATCTTACGTTCAATGGTTCTTCCTATATCTGTTGGTTTAGGTGCTCCTAACATGAACTATGCAGAAGTACAAAATAGAGGTTTGGACTTTGAAATTGGTTACAAGGGTAAAGTTCGTGACTTCAATTACTCTGTATCGGCTAACTTGTCATTCTTGCATAACGAAATCAAAAAATTGAGTAGTGGTGTTTCTGAAGAAATCATTAGTATCGGTTGTTATGGAGGTGTAGTAATAAATCGTGTGGGCGAGCCAATCAATGCATTGTATGGCTATAAAACAGACGGTGTAATTACGACTGCTGAAGAAGCGAAAAAATACAAAGAAATGGGTCAGGGAAATGCAAAAATAGGTCGTTTGAAATATCGTGATATAAATGGTGATGGTGCTATAGACGGAAAAGACAGAACCATTTTGGGAAGCTTCATACCGAAAGCAACAGCAGGTCTTACACTGTCGGCTGATTGGAAAGGCTTTGACTTTAATACGGTATTATCGGGCGTGTTTGGACGTAAACAACATTCTCCTATGAGCTTCCAAAATCGTATGCCTAATAGAAATATGAGTAGACATTGGTATGATAATCGTTGGACGTTGGGCTCTGATCCTGCAGGAAAATATCCAGCTTTGATTCAAGGTGAAGACTATCAAGAAATGACTGATTTGATGGTGGCCAACTCTTCATTCGTGAAGATGAAATCACTTACATTGGGTTATACTTTCAAGTTGAAACCTGCTCGCATTAGAGTATTCTTGTCGGGTGAAAATCTGTTCTGTATCAAAGATAAGACCTTTGATGGATTCGATCCTGAAAATGGAAACTCTGTAGGACATTATACTAACTGGGGTGATGATTTCCCGACTCCTAGAATTCTATTAATCGGTACAAACTTAACTTTCTAATACAAGAACATATGTTACGGAAATATTTATTATACGCTTTGGCTTCTACATCGTTGATTTTTACTAGCTGTATGGATGACTTTTTAGAGCGCAATCCTTATGGTGCCATTGACGAAACTACTTTTTATACTGAGGCAGAACATGCAAATCTCGGCGCAATGGCTTGTTATGCTCGATTGCAACGTCTGAACTGTCATTGGGCGTATGCACAGTTGGAATTGGCAATGACAGGAGACTTGTCATCTGAAGGTTTTAAAGACGCTCAGCCATTTTATGGTGGCACATTTAATCCTAATGAAAGCAATATTGTACAAGGTGTATGGCAACGTTGTTATGAAGGAATTGCCGTTTGTAACATCAATATTGAAGGCATTTCTAAAATGAGTAATCAAGCTATTTCTGCTGAAAAACGCGATATGTATTTAGCGGAAGCTAAATTTATTCGTGCATTTTGGTATCTTCGTCTAGTACAGTTCTATGGTGATGTGCCTCTCAGAAGTGTTTCTGTAGATGATCCAACAGATGCTTCTCAGGTACAATTGGCTGCTACTCCGAAAGAGGAAATTTTCAAGAGTATTATTATTCCTGATCTGGAATTTGCTTCTCAAAAGTTACCAAGTCAATGGGATGAGAAATATGCCCATAGAGCTACTAAGGGTACTGCTTTTGCTTATCTGTGTGAAGCCTATTTGGTAATGAAGGATTATGAAAATGCCTTGAAAGCTGGTCTTGAAGTTGAAAAATTTGGTTACGAATTATTGGAAGATCCAGGTAGAGTTCTCCGTATTGAAGAAGAAAATTCTAAGGAAATTGTATTCTCTGTTTGCATTGCAAATGGAATTAACAAATATAGAAGAGATTTGTATTTTGGTTCTAAAGAAGAATTGGGTGGTGATTTGGGTAACCTTATGCGTGGTGATACTTATTCTGCAGACTATTTCTATCCTTCTAAAGAACTTGTTGATTTCTTTCAGGTAATTGATGGAAAATCAATCAATGACAACTCTCCTTATTATGATGCTTCTAAAGCATGGAAAAACAGAGATCCGCGTTTTGATGCAACCTTCTTTACAGAAATGGATGAAGTGGTAACAACTACTGGTAAACAGATGAATTGGCAACCAGAATGGTTGGTAAATACTCCTACAGGTTTTGATATTCAGAAGCGTGGCGTATGGTATGGAGATGAAAATTGGACTCAACGTACGGATGTGCATTTTATGCGTTTACCTAGAGTGTACTTGCATATTGCAGAGGCTTATGCTTTGAAATCTAATCCTGACTATGCAAAATGTAGCGAATACGTAGAAAAGGTTCGTTCTAGAGCTCGTCGTTTTGCATTAGCTCATCCTGACAAATATGTTCCAGAAGGTTTGGATGCATCTAAAGTTCTTCCTCCATTTGTCATTAACTCTAAAGAAAGCGCGATGGAAGCCATCAACTATGAATCAAGAGTTGAATTCTTTACAGAAGATGTAATCAGGTACTTTGACTTAAAACGTTGGGGTAAATTGGGTGAAGAGTGGTCGCGTGTAGGTGATTTTACTTGGGATGAAAAATTGTATAATCTTCCTTACCCTACAGCCGAATTAACTGCAAATCCTAACTTGAAACAAAATCATCCGGGTTGGGGTAATTAATATTTAACTAAATACTAATTTAATATTTGACTAAATACTAATTGTTTGTATCATCCGTTCGTATTATGTTTGTTGAAAATGAAATATGAGCGGATGATATCTTTTAAATGAATTGTTTTATGAAAAAAATCTTTTTCCTTTTAGTTTGCGTTTTACTTTCGAACTCTATCTATTCTCAAAACAACAAGCCGGAATTGACAGATAAGAATTCTTTTTCTATGATTCTTTTACCAGACCCACAAAGTTATACCAAATTTGATGTTAATCAGCCGTTGTTTGAATTGTTAACAGCTTGGACAGCAAGTGTTAAAGAAAAACTGGCGGTTAAAGCCGTTCTATGTACGGGAGACTTGGTGGAACAAAATGAATGTTTAGTACCTGATAATGTAAATGGCAATCAGTCTAGTCAAGAACAATGGGAGTCTGTTTCAAGAGCTTTTGAACGTTTGGATAATAAGTTGCCTTACATGATTTGTGGAGGTAATCATGATTATGGATATAAACGTTCAGAAAACCGTTTATGTAATATCCCTAAGTACTTTCCTGTAACTCGTAACTTGCTATGGAAAGAATGTTTGGTTAGTGTATGTAACAATGCTTTTGGATTGCCGACTTTGGAAAATGCCGCTTATGAGTTTTCTGATAAGAACTGGGGTAAGTTGCTTGTTGTTGTGATGGAATTTGCTCCTCGTGATGAAGTGTTAGAGTGGGCAAAATCTTTGGCAATGGATAAGCGATATGAAAATCATAAGGTCATTGTTCTCACCCATTCATATCTTCGTTGGGATGGCTCTGTAATAGATAAAGAACCATACGGAGTTTCTCCTGCTAATTATGGAAAAGCTATTTGGGAAAAGTTAATCTATCCATGTAAAAACATTCGTTTGCTGATATGTGGTCACTATTGCTCTACAAAAGGTTTCGTATATAATGTAGGTCAGCGTTGTGATAAAAATATAGCCGGTAAAAATGTATTCCAAATGATGTTTAATGCTCAAACAGAAGGTGGAGGCTGGCATGGTAACGGTGGAGACGGCTGGCTTAGAATTATGGAATTTATGCCTGACGGAAAAACTATAAAGATTAAAACTTTCTCACCATTTTTTGCTATCTCTCCGACAACAGAAAAATATGCTTGGCGTACAGAGAAATTTGACCAATTTGATATTGTATTAGAATAAGTGTATGAAGACATTATTTTTAGCCTGTTTATACAGCCTAATAACTTTGTGTGTCCATTCGCAACCTCAATATATTAATCCTTTTATAGGCACAAAAGGGATGGGACACACTTTCCCCGGAGCTTGTGTTCCTCATGGTGGAGTGCAACTTAGTCCTGAAACTGATACCATTCCTCATAGTGTAAATGGTGTGTATCAGAAAGATGTATATAAGTACTGTGCAGGGTATCAATATGATGATAAGACTATTGTAGGGTTTAGTCATACGCACTTCAGCGGTACCGGTCATTCTGATTTAGGGGACATTTTGCTGATGCCTACAACTGGAAAAATTCAATTGAATCCTGGCACTAAAAACAATCCTTCTTCTGGATATCGTTCAACATTTAGACATGACGAAGAAAATGCATCGCCTGGCTACTATTCTGTATTGCTGGATGATTACAAAGTTAAGGCTGAACTGACTTCTACTGATCGAGTAGGGGTGCATCGTTATACATATCCGAAAGGAGAAGGTAATCTTATCTTGGATTTAAATCACGGTATTTATAATTATGAGGGTAAAACCTTGTGGTCAGGAATTCGTGTAGAATCAGATACGTTAATCACTGGGCTCAGAATGACAAATGGATGGGCCAGAATGAATCAGGTCTATTTTGCTATTTCATTTTCGCACCCTATCATTCGTTACGAAAGTAAAGATTTTAGTAAACGTAGTTTGTATGGTGGCTTCTGGAGAAAGTTTGATTTACAGCATAATTTCCCCGAAATGGAGGGTCGTGAACTAAAGGCTGGTTTCGTCTTTGATTTATCAGACGGACGTCCATTGGAAGTAAAGGTTGCTATTTCTGCTGTTGATAAAGAGGGAGCTTTGGCTAATTTGAAACAAGAAGTCCAAGGCAAGAGCTTTGACAAGGTCTTGGCTGAAGCAAAAGTGAAATGGGAAAAAGCTTTAAATACCATTTCTGTTCAAGGAACGGAAGAAGTTAAAGAACTTTTTTACACATCATTATATCGTACCTTAATTCATCCTTCTTTATATATGGATGTGGATGGTAGGTATCGTGGTATTGATCATTGCATTCATAAAGCGGAGGGTTTTACCAATTATACCATATTCTCTTTATGGGATACTTTCAGGGCATTACATCCATTATTTAATTTGATGGATGCTAAAAAAAGTCAAGATATGATGAAGTCTATTTTAGCACATCAAAGTCAAAGTGTTCATCATGCATTACCTGTTTGGTCGCATATGGGAAATGAAAATTGGTGTATGACCGGCTATCATGGAGTATCTCTTCTATCTGATGCTTATGCTAAAGGAATTTCTATGGATGGGAAGAAAGCACTGAATGCGATGGTGCAGAGCTCTAATTTGAAATACTATGATGGCTTGGGAAGTTATATCGAAAAAGGATATGTGCCTTTTGATGAAAATGCCTGTTCGGCCTCTATTAGTTTGGAGTATGCTTACGATGATTGGACTGTTTATCGCATGGCATTGATGGCTGGTGATATGAAAGTTGCCAATCAGTATAAGCAAAGAGCTTATAACTATAGAAAGTTATTCTTGAATGGATATGCTCATCCACGATATAAGGATGGAAAATGGAAAGAGAATTTTAATATTTACGCAACTCAAGGTCAAGGATTCGTAGAGGGTAATTCTCTTAACTATTCATTCTTTGTTCCTCATGACGTAAAAGGAATGATTGAATTAATGGGTGGAAATGATGCATTTATCCATCGTTTGGATACGTTGTTTGGTAGTGCATTAGATCCTTCTTACTACGCAGATACTGAAGATGTTACTCAAGAAGGTATTTTGGGTAGCTATGTTCATGGAAACGAGCCAAGTCACCATGTCCCATATTTGTATATGTGGACTTCTCAACCTTGGAAGACAGCTGAAAGTATTTCTAGGATTATAGATAAAATGTATAATACTCGTATCGATGGACTTTGTGGTAATGATGACTGCGGACAGATGTCGGCATGGTATATCTTTACTGCTTTGGGATTTTATCCTGTATGTCCAGGTTCTGACGAATACATTTTTGGTCTACCTCAAGTGCAGCAGGCTGAACTTACTTTGAAAGCAGGTAGTAAATTGACAATAAATGTGCGTAATCAGTCAAAAAAAAATAAATATATTCAAGCTATTTATTGGAATGGAAAGCGATATAATAAGCGATTTATTTCTCATCATACACTGATTGAAGGTGGAGAATTGATTTATGAAATGGGTCCTAACCCTTCTGCCACTTGTTTTGATGATAATTCACTTCCTTATTCTTTGAGTACAGAAGATGCTCATCGAATTATTCCTGCTGTTTTGGAACAACATGTACATGGGGGACGCCTTTCTTTAAAAAATGGTTATAACATTTTAGTGGAAGGTGATAGTTTGGATAATGAAAAGGCCTGGTTGGATAAATACTTAAAAAATGACTTTAATTTGGTAGGGAATGCCCAAGGAGTAAAAATTTATTTAATTCGTCGTCCTGCCTCATGTCAAAAAGATGAAGATTACCAATTGGAGATAAAGGATGAAGTATATATAACAGCTTCGTCTGCAAAGGGTGTATTTTATGGTATTCAGTCACTTCGTCAGTTGATGATAGTTGAATCAGAGTGTTGTAGCTTGCCTCATATAACAGTTAAAGATAGCCCTTGTTATCCATGGAGAGCTTATATGCTCGATGAGTCTCGTGTGTTTCAAGGTAAGGAAGTTGTAAAGAAGATGCTAGATGAGATGGCGAGATTGAAAATGAACGTTTTTCATTGGCATTTGACTGATGATCAGGGATGGAGAATCGAAATCAAACGATATCCTAAATTGAGCGAAATTGGAGCTCGTAGAGATTCAACCCAGTTGAACGGTTGGAGGGGAACAACGTTTGATGGGAAAGTACATGAAGGCTATTATACACAAAATGATATTAGAGAAATCATAGAATACGCAAATTCGTTGCATATTCAAATTATTCCTGAGATTGAAATGCCTGGTCATTCTAGTGCGGTTATTGCTGCATATCCAGAATTTGGAACAACCAAAAAACAGATTAAAGTTCCGTGTCGTTTCGGTGTTCAATACGAAGTTTTGGATGTGTCATCGAAAAAAGTTATTAAATTTTTACACGATGTCTTGGATGAAGTGATTGCTTTGTTTCCATCACCTATTATACATATTGGTGGGGATGAAGTGAAATACGACCAGTGGAATGCTTCGGCTGCCATTCAAAAATATATAAAGAAAATAGGAGTGTCGAATCCTGCAGAGTTGCAAATAGAGTTTACTAATTCAGTGTCGGAATGGCTGAAGGATAGACATAGACACATGATGGGTTGGAATGACATTATGGGAAACAAAATCCATGAGTACAATTCGGAGGAAGATGCAATAGCTAGAGCATCTAAATTGGCAGATGGAACTATTGTTCAATTTTGGAAAGGTGATTTGGATTTGATTGAACAAACAGCGCAAAAAGGATATGATATTGTTAATTCGTACCATTATGGAACTTACTTGGATTATGACAAAAACAGAATTCCGTTGGCTAAATCATATTCATTTAATCCGATACCAGCACGAATGAATAGTTCTTTGACGCATAAAATCTTAGGCTTAGGATGTCAGATGTGGGGTGAACAAATTCTTACTAAAGAAAGAATGTATTGGATGACATTCCCGAGAATTGCTGCTTATGCTGAAACCGGTTGGACTTCATTCGAAAGGAAGAGTTATATGGAATTTCTCTCTGCCTTGATGAAACTAACAAAATTCAATGGATATTATGAAACAGGAGAAAGATAGACATATTTTAAAGGTATTGCTTATTAGCTTGTTGTTACTTTCCTTTGCAGCTCATATGAGTGGAAAGGGGAACAATTTACCTGAGTGGAAAGATTTTGTGGTTATACAAGCTAACATGACATCTACCATAACCAATGATAGTGGATTGGAGTCGTCTTTACGCAACGGTGTAGATGCGGTTTTTGTATCAGGAAATGCTAATTTGCAAAGGGCTGCCTTTGAAAAAGGAATGGTTGCTCTTAGTCAAAAAACAGTAGATGCATACAAGAAACGGCAAACAGTTAATAGTGCTGATGTCATTGTTTTTGCGCGATTGAAATCGGATACATATATTCGATATGCTATAGAAGAGCAGTGCTTTTTAGAGTATACTGATTGCAAAATGTATGGTACATCTAAATGGTTGGACAAGTATTTGGATGGAGTTCTGGAAATAACTAGCCAATTGGTGTCTGCTAACAAATTGAGGATAGACATTAGAAATTTAGCTGATATTCCATTGACATTAAAACTAAAGTCGCAAGCGTCAATCTCTTTCGAAGGATCAGATTCTATAGAATTGCAAGGTATGGCTAAAAAAGTTGTTATAGCTAATCTAGCTGATATGACGCAACCTTCATATCTGTTGGATATGGAAGTTACAAACTTTCAGGCGACTGATAAAAAGACAGCTTATTTATATAGCACTCCTATTAATGGAATGTTATTTACTAAGCGTGAAGGTTTACGTTGTGCAATTATACCCAAACCTAAGGTTGTACGTATGAATGATTGTGCAAGATTTGTTATTGATAATGAAACCAAAATACAGGTTCATGGTGATAAGGCTATATCAGAACTGCATTTTTTGACAGAAAGACTAGAAAATGTAGCTTCGCTGAATCTTGAAATTGATAGTGTTTTTGGGAAGCAATGTAATGTAATTGTTTTTAAAGAAATAAGTGAATCTGAGTTGGGAAGTGAAGGATATCGTTTGCAAGTTTCCGAGGATAGGATTGATATAACAGCCTCTGAAGCAAGCGGATTCTTTTATGCTATCCAAACATTACTTCAGCTTCTACCTGCTGAGATATATTCTAATTCTCCAGCTATAGAGCGCTGTTGGGATGTTCCTGCAGTATTCATTGAAGATGCACCTAGGTTTTCATATCGCGGTATGCATTTGGATGTGTCTCGTCATTTTTATCCAGTAAGTTTCATTAAGAAATATATTGATTTGTTGGCGATGCAAAAAATGAATTATTTTCATTGGCATTTAACGGATGATCAAGGCTGGCGCATAGAAATCAAGAAATATCCGTTACTGACGAAAAAAGGGGCATGGAGAGATTCTACTGCAATTAATCATCCATCGTCATTCATTAAACCTGTATTTGAAAAGAAGAGATACGGAGGGTATTACACTCAAGAAGAGATACGCGAAATTGTCTCTTATGCATCTGAAAGACATGTTACAGTTGTGCCAGAAATTGATATCCCTGGACACATGTTAGCTGCTTTGACCGCTTATCCATCTTTGGGCTGTACTCAAAAAGGGTATCAAGTAGGAACGGAATGGGGAATCTACGGTGATGTCTTATGCGCAGGAAATGTATCTTGTTACAAATTCTTGGAAGATGTAATGCAGGAAGTTGTACAATTGTTTCCGGGCCCTTATATACATATAGGAGGAGATGAGTGTCCTAAAGACAGATGGAAGTCATGCGAGAAATGTCAGTCATGGATGAAAAGTCATAATATCCCAAGCGAATATGCATTACAAAGTTATGTGATAGAGTATGTAGGGAAATACTTGAAGAAGTATGGTAAAAAAATCATTGGTTGGGATGAAATACTTGAGGGAGGTATTGGAAAAGAGGCAACCATAATGTCTTGGAGAGGTGTTGGCGGTGGAATAACTGCAGCTAAAGCAGGTAATCAAGTGATTATGACTCCTAATACCCATATGTATTTTAATCATTATCAGGCTAATATGTTATTTGATCCACTTGCTCATGGACGAGTTGCGTCTTTGGAATGGGTTTACTCTTTCAATCCAATACCTGCAGTTTTAAGTAAAGAAGATTCAAAACATATTTTAGGCGTACAAGGTAATGTATGGAGCGAATATCTGCCGACTTATCAAATGGTAGAATATATGGCATATCCTCGTGCTAGCGCAGTTGCTGAAATTGGTTGGTCGAGTTCTAATAATAGAGACTGGAAAAGTTTCTTGAAGCGTTTACAAGTTCAATTTGAACGATGGAGATACTACCAAGTGAACTGTGCACTCCATTATAAATTACAATAATCAATAGTTCTTTATGAAAGATAATAAGGAGGGAATCATTAAAGACTCCCTCCTTATTATTAAATATCTCCCATTGCTTTTTGGTATTCATCCCATAATGTGTCTATGTTGTATTCAGGGCCTAATGCATATTGGATGGCTTCGTTAAAAGACCACGGAATGATTTCTAGTGTACTTCTATTGAATTTTTTTAAGAAATCAGCATCTTTGTTCTTGGCTATCCATAGATAGAAGAATCCTCCATAACGATACCCATTCATATAAGAACCGCCTTTAGGTCGATCGGATGGTGTAAATCCGTTGTTTGCGGCACGTACAGCATCAGCCATTCCTTCTATAAATGCACGGAAAACTTCGCTGCTCATGTAATCACCTATTCCTTGTGGTTCCAATTGGTATGCATGGGTTAATTCATGTAATAACACACCTCGAGTTTCGAAAAATAATTTGGTGGTGTCATTGTTTGCAAAAGAACGTTCTATGTGCTGTGTACTGTAATAAATGTAAATATTACCATTTTCACCGCCTTTTGCCGATACGCCTTCTACGTTTTCTAAGGTATAATGTAAATTGTATACAGGGGCAATACTATCTTGTTTTGAGTTGTAAAGTGTTGCCAATACAGTATGTGCTTGCTCTTTAATGTAGTTTTGCGGATTGTCTATAATTCTTTTGTAAATCTTTGAGCCTTGACTTTCTGGGACTTTGTCTTCAAAGAGAATATTGCCAACAGGGTAATCCTCCCATTGCGCTAAGTTTAAGCTGTCACATTCTGGAGTGTTACTTTTGGGAGCATGGAAAGAGCAAGAAGAGCACATAAATAATAAAGATGATATTAGGAGTGCTTTCCCTTTAATTAGTTTGCCGTTATTCTTTAGGCCAGCGTAATCGTGGCATCTTTCTTTTTGTATGTTTTTCATATTAAATTAGTTTTATGTTCTTCGATCGAGAGAAAAATCTCTCGATCTATTTGGTGGTTTTATAATTTACTAGTAGCCTGTTTCAACCATTGTCTCTCTTGTTCATTTAAGAAAGGAGAGAGTGTTTCGTAAACATGCTTGTGGTAATCGTTCAGCCACTCTATTTCGTAGGGGAGAAGCATTTCTGTGCAGATGGCTTCTTTGTCGATAGGACAGAGGGTCAGAGGCTCGAACTTGTAGAATTGTCCGAATTCTGTTTCTTTTGAGAAGACTACCAACATGGTGTTTTCGGTACGTATGCCGTATCTTCCTGATCGATAGATGCCCGGTTCGTTGGTGAGCGTCATGCCTGGTTGCAGTGGGGTGGGGATGTGGTTCATGCGGATTTGGTGAGGACCTTCGTGTACGTTAAGGAAGTGGCCTACTCCGTGTCCGGTGCCATGACCGTAATTAATACCTTCTTTCCACATGAATTGACGTGCCATGATATCGAGCTGAGTTCCGCATGTGCCTGCAGGGAATTCGGTCATTGACAATGCGATGAATCCTTTCAGAACTAATGTGTAGTCTCTTTTCTGTTCTGGTGTGGTAGGTCCTAATGCGATAGTTCTTGTGATGTCAGTCGTTCCGTCGAGATACTGCGCTCCGCTGTCAAGCAAAAGCAATCCCTCCGGATGCAGGTCGCTTGCGGTTTCGGGTGTCGCCTCATAATGAACGATGGCTCCATGCTCCTGGTATCCGGCAATAGTCTCGAAACTTATGCCTTGGAATAACTTTTGTTCTGCACGAAGTTCGTATAACTTCTTGTCGATAGTGCATTCGGTCTGTCCTCCTTGCTTTACGGCATCTTTTAGCCACATCAGGAATTTAGTCATTGCTACTCCGTCGCGTGTCATCGCTTCGTGGAAGCCCTGTATCTCGACTTCGTTCTTTATGGCTTTCATCATTGATACGGGCGATGCGTGCAACTTGATTTTGCAATATGTTTCGGCTGTATGGCAAATTCTGTAATTGGCGCTAGGCGAGAGTTGTATGCATTCTCCTTTATAGTCTTTTATGTCCTGCTCTATTTGCGAATAAGGTCTTGCTTCAATATGGTTGTCTTGCAAATATTGGCTAGTTTCGGCAGTCAGCTTGTTAGTGTCTATATATAAATAGGTGTGTTGCTCTGTAATGAACAGGTAGCTTACGAAAACAGGGTTGCATGGAACGTCTGTGCCTCGCATGTTTAATACCCATGCCACTTCGTCGAGAGATGAGATTACCAGTGCGTCGGCGCCTTGCTCGTGCATGTGAGCATGTATCTGCTCTAATTTCTTGTTTGTCGGTACTCCGGCGTAGCAAAGAGGAAGAACGAACGGAGCTGAAGTTGGCAGTGCTGGGCGGTCGCTCCATATTTCATCAAACGGATCTTCCGTATCAATTAGGTTGATGCCGAAGTCTTTCAGGTCATCGCTTAACTGTGAGAAGTATTCTACTCCGCATGTTTTTCCGTCTATACCTACGCTGTCGCCATTCGCTAAAGTCTCGACAAGCCACTCGGCTATTGATGGTGTTTCTGGCATTCTCTCCTTGAATAATCTGATGCCGGTGCCGTCAAGCTGTTCTTCAGCTTGTATGAAATAGCGTGAGTCTGTCCACAGTCCGCCGTTTTGTGAGGTGATGACAGCCGTACCTGCAGAACCGGTGAATCCGGAAATCCATTTTCTGCTTTCCCAATGTTCAGGAACGTATTCGCCTGCGTGCGGGTCGGTACTTGGCACAACGAAAGCTGTTATGCCCTTTTTATTCATAAAGCCGCGTAGTGCTTCGATGCGCTTTTTTATTTCTGTATTCATGTTGAACCGTATTTGATTTATCGATTTTCTGTATCTACAAAGATAAGACATGTCTTCCATCATAACGAGTCTGTGCTGTTATTTTTATTAAAATATCGTGGAATGTTTTGTGAATAAAGAAACTATGTGTAATTTTGCGCCGCAGTTTGACTATCAAACCGATAAAGGAAAGAAATAATTTAATAATCACATACATTAATTAAAAACAAACATGATTGTAGTACCAGTAAAAGAAGGCGAAAACATTGAAAAAGCGCTGAAGAAATTCAAAAGAAAATTTGAAAAAACAGGTGTTGTGAAAGAACTTAGAAGCAGACAGCAGTATGACAAACCGTCTGTTTTGAAGAGACTTAAAATGGAACGTGCCGTTTACGTTCAGAAATTGCATCAGACAGAAGAATAATAATTTCCGCCAAAACTTTGAATTATTGAATTCTTTTCATAAATTCGTTGCTGAAAACAATAAGCAATGAACTGCAATGTTGAAAGGATTGTTCTTGGAATATCTTAGGTTCGGTAGGAATTGCTCCGAATGCACTGTGAGTGGATACGGAAAGGATTTGGATGAATTTGAGAAGTATTTTAAGGCAAAAGATGAAGCTCTGACTTTTGTAGAGGTGAATTCGGATATCGTTAGAGGCTGGGTGATGAGCTTGGCGGATGAAGGGTATAAGGCTACATCGATAAACAGAAAGTTGAGCGCACTTCGTTCTTTCTACCGTTATTTGCTGACGCAGAAAATCGTATCGAAAGATCCGATGCGAAAAGTAAAAGGTCCTAAGGAAGAAAAGAAACTTCCGGTTTTTATCCGTGAATCGGATATGGATCGTTTGCTTGGACAGTTAGATTCGAGCGCAACTTTTCAGGAAGTCAGGGATCGTATGATTCTTGAATTTCTATATGAAACCGGGGTGCGTGTTTCGGAACTGGTAGCATTGAGAGATGCGGATGTCGATTTTGGGCGAGGGCAGGTGAAAGTACTCGGAAAGAGAAATAAGCATCGGTATATACCGTTCGGTGATGAACTGAAACGAGATTTACTTACTTATTTATCGAAACGAGATGAAACTTTTAACGGTAGTGAAACATTATTTGTCTCAGGGAAAGGACTCCCGATGAAACGTAATGCAGTTTATTTGATTGTGCGACGTGATTTATCAAAGGTAGTAACGCTTAAAAAGAAAAGCCCCCATGTCTTGCGGCACACTTTCGCGACTTCGATGCTGAATCATCAAGCGGAATTGGAGGCGGTGAAAGAGTTGTTAGGGCATGAAAGCTTGGATGCGACTCAGGTCTATACGCATAATACCTTTGAGGAATTAAAAAAAGTTTATGAACAAGCTCATCCTAGAGCGTAAAGAAAAGGAGGTATTTATGGAAGTAAGAATTCAATCAATTCATTTCGATGTGTCAGAGAAATTGGAAGCTTTTATCCAGAAGAAAGCAGAAAAGCTCGAAAAGTTTTGCGATAATATAAAGAAAGTAGAGGTGTCTTTAAAGGTAGTGAAACCTGAAACGGCCATGAATAAAGAAGCGGGCGTCCGTGTGTTGGCTTTGAATACAGAGTTTTACGCTGAAAAGGTAAGTGATACATTCGAAGAGTCGGTAGATGTTTGTATTGAAGCGCTATCGAAGCAGTTGCTTAAAGCAAAAGAAAAACTGCAAGGTAAATGAAAAAATCACATTGAAAGTTTTGTGATTAAAAAATAATATCTAACTTTGCAGCCGCTAAGACATGATAGATGTTTGGCTGCAAAGTTTGATTTGCCTCTTTAGCTCAGTTGGCCAGAGCACGTGATTTGTAATCTCGGGGTCGTTGGTTCGAATCCGACAAGAGGCTCAAAAGAAACCGAAGAACAAAGATAGAACATCTGTCTTTATCATATTGTTTGAAAATAGTTCTTTTATTTCTTGATTTTGAAAAGGGCAAATACCAGAGTGGCCAAATGGGGCAGACTGTAAATCTGCTGGCTT
>UMBZ01013394.1_pt1 | contig 40863 bp, 53 predicted proteins | sample 1964091 | NCBI WGS metagenome assembly UMBZ01 (sample SAMEA4835954, study PRJEB28245) | human gut metagenome | biome: gut microbiome; material: fecal sample | place: Denmark | collected 2008
CAATCGTGGATTAAGGGAGCAGCGCTACCGCTGAATAGTTACCTTCCCAATATGATTCGTGAAAAAGACTAAAGGGCTTGTTAGAATCAGCAGAATGTGTCTCATAAATATGAATAAACAGATATGAAGAAATTGTGCTTGATTGCAGCATTTCTCTCATTCTCAACCAATTGTATATATCAGACGTTTGAAAAAACTTATAATACCTGTTGGCGGAATTAATTTAGTGCATACTTAATTCTGCCAATTGGCTTGTTGTTAATGAAGTTTACGTATTGCAGAATGGTAAGTGCACTTATTTTGCCAATGATTCTGGCAAACAAACCATTCGTTATTTTCGCGTAGTTCCTGATGACCAGGAACTGGTCTGTAAGTTGTGAGAATATTGTCTCAATCCTCTTTCTTGCCTTTGCAAACGGAATGAATGTCGGTTTCCAATCCTTTTGGTTGATCCGATACGGACACCCCTGTCTTATGTGTGCGGTTTCGAACAAGTCAAGCTGTACGGCAGCTCCAATATACCCTTTGTCACCATAGATGCTACAGTCGTGATAAGTATGTTTTACATCCTTCATATAATGGAGGTCAGCCACACTTACCTTTGACAGATCATAGGAATGGATAACTTCACTTAACCCACAGAGTGCGTGTGACTTATAACCAAAATAACACGTGTTCTGCTATGCTCTCCGCAACCAGATTGGCGTGCTCGTCGACGGCACCGTGGTCCCCTGTTGTCTGGACCATAACGGCGACATGGACTTGGGCAACCTCTACACCCAGAGTCTGGAGGAGATTCTCGCATCGCCGCGCGCCCACGCCATCTATCAGGGCTTCACCAACCACACCGCCACCGAGCCTCTATGCCAGCGCTGCGGCTACTCCGCCGTGTCGAAAAGGTTTAGGAAGTAGAGGTGGGTGAGAGGGAACCATAGTTGGCGAAGGCGTAGGGGCGCCGCTATACATCATATTATTGCTGTCCGCTAAAACTTTTTGGAACATAAAGAATTAGGGCTGGATTCCTCGCTTGGAATTCAGCCCTTAGTGTTATTCCTCCCAAACAACCAAATCTCTATCCAGGGGGATGGCGTAGCGGGAGCCACGCTCGCCGGTGACTATGTAGTTGATGGCGAGATGCTCGTCGAACTTCTCTACGAATGCCTTTCTGATTCGGGCGAGGTTCTCATTGAGCGCGTTGCCCAGCGGGTTGACGACCTTGGTTATGGTGAGGTTGAGCCGGGCCTCGTCGGTACAGGGGCGCAGCTGTCGGTAGATGTTGAGCAGTTCGGTGTAATAGTCTCGCATGTGCTTGTAGATGATGCCTTCGGGATAGCGCAGGTAGAGGAAATAGATGGCTTTGGGCAGGGCACCCATCTCAATTTCCATACCGTTGTAGTCGGGCAGAAAGATGCGATAATCGGGGGTGACAATCATGCGCGACAGGGGTTCCTGCTTGTCGATGAACTCGTGGATGGCCATGAGCGACACGCCTTCGAGCCTGAGCTTCTGGACGGTCATGCGAAGCTCGCGCAGGACATCCTCTGTAGCAATAAAGCTCAGCTTCTCGGCTGTTTCTTCCGCAGAGGCGGGCATGGCGGACTCTGCAGCAGGCTCCAGAAACTCCTGAGGAAGAAGGCTCTCCGACTTATCTTCCATCGGGACGCTCGCCAGACAAGGACTGATTGGCGCCATATCGGCATCTACGCCACAGGATGCGGCAAGCCTTTGACTTATCAGATGTACCAGGGCGTCCATGGCTGCGGAAGAAACGAAGTCGACATCGGACAAGGCCACTTGCCGGAATCTGACATCACCCGCGTACCCCTCCCGCGTAGCCCCGAAGATGAGCGACGGCTTCAGACGCTTGCGCTGGTCTTCGTCTGAGATATAGGGAGCGAACGCATCGCTCCTGACCTCGCCGACCAGAGGCTGGGAAGAGAGGTAGGGCGCATAGTAACGCAGCTTGGCCTCGATGTCGTGCTCGCTGAGCAGGTAGGGCATGTAGTAGAAATCCATACCGGCACGGTCGAACTTGGCTTTCAGGCGCAGATAGACGGCGCGGATGAGGTCATTGACATCCTCATCGTAGCCATTCTCGATGAAGAACACCTGATTGGGCTCGGGGCGGAACGGCAGATTGCTGAATAGTATCGTATTAGTGTTCATTGTTATGATTGTCAGTGCGCCGGCAAGTCATCCCTGCCAGCGCCATGGGTGGCATGTCATCGATTGCCCTTCGCCTCGCTCTTGAGGATATCCTCGAGGGTCTCCGGAGTATCATCATCGGCGAAATAGTCGTCGGATTCTGCCAGCGAAGCATCAGGCGCTCGCATCTCGCAGCACACCTTGTCGTAGAACCTGGTACGGCTGCGGCCCTCTTTCTCGAACATGGCGGCGGTCTCTTCGGCATTGGCTGAGAAGCGGAGCGCATTGCACACGCCTATCTCGCCAGCCACCTTCTCCACATCCTGGTCGGCACCGATGTAGGTGAAGGTCCAGCCCATCTGACGGAGTTCCTGGACGAGCGACTTAATCTGGCGACCGTTCCAGGTGCGCGACGCATTCTCATAGCCGTCGGTGATGATGGTGACGAGCACGCGGTCGCCGTGGCAGACCCGCTGCTGGAGCTCGCTGATGCAGGTGCCCATGGCGTCGTAGAGGGCTGTGCATCCGAGCAGAGGATAGTCGGCGCTTGTGATGTTGCGGGCTTCGGCGATGGGCTTGGCAGAATAGATGCGGTTGAGGAAATCATCGCCGGCACTGAACGATGCCAGCGTGACATACTGCTGCAGCTCGGGGTGGGTCTCCTGCGCCCTGCGGATGGTGGCAAGGGTCTCGTTTACGCCTGTGAGTGCCTGATTGTAGATGACTTCCATCGAGCCTGAGGCATCGAGGATGACGAGGTTGTAAATCTTCTGAGTTTCCATACTTGTGTTTTGAAAATGTTGAACTTCTTGTTGTTTGACAGTGCAAATGTAGGCAGTTTCAGCCGCCTTGCCAAGAAAAAACATTTTGCAAGACTTGCAAAGCTGGAGTCTCTCGCCGCTGCGCCCTCTGCCAGATCCAGCCCTCTCCCGTCGCTCCCCCACCCCACGCTGAGACTGGCGGGGCGTGGGTGACCGAAGAATGGGCTGTCGGGCATAGCCGTTGGACATCAAGAGGCTTGCTATCAACCGTCGGCAAACGACCATCGTCATAGTCGCCGTCGACAAAGTTAGTGATATTTTGGATATTGCGGATGCTTTCAGCAAGGTTTTTGTGGCGAAGGTGGAGAAATACGCTGCAGAGGGGGATGTCAAGTGCGATTTGCGTCGCGAAATCGTCATGGCAAAGGCTGAAACGGAGGTATCCGAATTGTATTTCCATAATTCGTACTTCGGTTTCTGGATGGAGGTGTATATATATAAATAGGTGTGCATCTGCTATACCCCCGCCGCGCCCGCATTGCGGTCACGGGCATGAATGGGCGCAGTGGTTTTTATAACAAAAAGTGGTGGAAATGTTTTGCTGGATATAAAACAATTCGTAATTTTGGATGATTGAAAACTTATCGTTTTCAGGTGGGCTGGGCACCATGACCCAGCAATCGTCAAACCGAGCCAGGACGGCATCTCTGCCTCTGGCATGAATAGAAACCGAAAACCTATGCAATACCCTCTGATTTCAGAATATGTAGCAGCCATACGTGACGCAAAGGAAAATCTGGACAAGTTGGCTTACTTAGAGCCAGTACTCGACAATCACGGCGAGCCCTATCGCTGCAACGGCGACTTTGCCGTAGTGTTCAAGATGAAGGACCCGAAGACGGGGCGAAACTATGCCTTGAAGTGCTTTACCGATGAACAGGAAGGCAGGGGCGAGGCGTATAGGCAGATAGCCGAGGAACTGGAGTTTGTCGACTCGACATATATCACGGCGGTGAAGTATCTGGAGCAGGAACTGTTTGTAGACAGCAGCTGCAATGACGAGGTGTTCCCCGTGCTGCTGATGGACTGGGTAGACGGCGAGACGATGGAGACCTACGTTGCCGACCACTATGCCGACAGCCATGCCATGGCCATGCTCTGCTACCGCTTCTGCAAAATGGCAGGGTGGCTCCGCGCGCAGTCATTCGCCCACGGCGACATCAAGCCCGACAACATCATGGTGCGCCCCGACGGCACTCTGACGCTGGTAGATTACGACGGAATGTATGTGGCAGCCATGAAGGGCAGGAAGTCGCCAACCATCGGCACCAAGAACTTTGCGCATCCACTACGCACCATAGACGATTTCGACGAGACCATCGACGACTTTGCGCTGGCAGTCATCGCCCTCTCACTCAAGGCCATATCTCTCGCCCCGTCTCTCTACACCACCTACGGAGCCTCAGATCGGCTGCTGTTCGCAGCCAGCGATTTTCTTGAGCTGAGCAAGAGCAAGGTATTGGTGGCATTGCAGAGCCTGCTGGCCGATGAAGAACTCAAGACCCTGCTGTCCATGTTTCTCATGGCAAGCGCCAAGAAAAGTCTGTCCATGTGCTCATTCAGACTGTTTGGTCTAAAAGTGCCCCACTGTGAGCTGACGAAGGAGGAAGAAGCGCCGAGTACCAAGGTAACGGAAGAAGATATAAAGAATGGTCTCGAAGATGAATATGGCGTGACATATAGCAAGGATGGGAAAAGGCTACTAAAGGCTCCAAGTTGGAAACGATATGGTCACTATATGATAAAGGAAGGTACGAAGGTGATTTGCGACAGGGCATTTTTATGGTGCGATTCTCTGACCAGCATCAACATACCGGACAGCGTGACAAGCATTGGAGACTCGGCGTTTACCGGGTGCGAATCACTGACCAGCATCAGCATCCCAGACAGCGTGACAATTTTTGGAGACTTGGCGTTTTCCTTGTGCTCTTCTCTTGCCTGCATCAATATACCTGGAGGCGTAACAAGCATTGGGAAAGGGGCGTTTTCCTCGTGCAATTCTCTGACCAGCATTAACATCCCAGACAGTGTTATCAAGATGACAGGAAATCCATTTGTATACTGGCATGGCTCTTTAGTAAATGAATCGGAATCATTTATATATGAAAACCATATCTTGTTCAATGCTGACAAGACTATTATTATCACATATAGAGCAAAAGATAAGACATATAATATACCAGACAGTGTGACAAGCATTGGGGACTTGGCGTTTAGCTGTTGCGAAACACTGACCAGCATCAATATTCCAGACAGCGTGACAAGCATTGGAAACTCGGCGTTTTGTGGCTGTAAATCCCTAACCAACATCAACATACCAGACTGCGTAACAAGCATTGGAGAATCGGCGTTTTCTGATTGCAATTCACTGACCAACATCAACATACCGGACAGTGTGGCAAGCATTGGAAAATCGGCGTTTTCTGGGTGCCATTCTCTGACCAGCATCAACATACCGGACAGCGTGACAAGCATTGGAGACTGGGCGTTTTCCAGGTGCAAATCACTGACCAGCATCAACATACCAGACTGCGTGACAAGCATTGGAGACTGGGCGTTTTCCAGGTGCAAATCACTGACCAACATCAACATACCAGACTGCGTGACAGGCATTGGTGACTCGGCGTTTTCTGATTGCAATTCTCTGACCAACATCAACATACCAGACTGCGTAACAAGCATTGGAGAATCGGCGTTTTCAGGGTGCTCTTCCCTGACCCACATCAATATACCAGACACTATGACAAGCATTGGAAACTCGGCGTTTCGCGAGTGCAAATCTCTCACCTGCATCAATATACCAGACAGTGTGACAAGCATTGAGAACTGGGCGTTTTCCAAGTGCGAATCTCTGACCAGCATCAACATACCAAACAGCGTGACAACCATTGGAGATAAGGCGTTTTACGAGTGCAAGTCTCTGGCCAGCATCAACATACCAGACTGCGTGACAAGCATTGGAGAATCGGCGTTTTACAGGTGCTCTTCCCTGACCCACATCAATATACCAGACACTGTGACAAGCATTGGAAAATCGGCGTTTTACTGGTGCTATTCACTGACCAGCATCAATATACCGGATAGTGTAACAAGAATTGGAGACAAGGCGTTCTACGGATGCGATAAACTCAACCCGCAAATCAAGAATGACATCATCAAACGTTTTGGCACAAACGTATTTTAGTATATGATAGTAATAGAATCCAAGCGCAAGAAGCGCGAGAACATTGTAAAGAAATACCCCGATGCAATCATCGCAGATGTGACCAGCCAAGCAACAGACGGTCTGGTGAAACTCAGCCCGTTTTATCCACACGGCGGAATACCAGTACCATTCAGCAAGGGCTATACGGCCATGTGCGTGGAAGCGATATGGCAGGGGCTAAAGGTGTTTGAGACAGCCGATGTAGACGTGAAGCTGTTCGGCAATGACACGATGAAGAACATCAAACGCAGCGTAAGACGATTTGGCAGACCACTCGGACACCGAAAAGGAGTGAACGGCACGGAACTGCTGGGGTATATAGAAGCAAGAAAGCAAATCTATCTGCCAGCATACAGATGGGTGCTGGAAAACAAAGTGGCAAACATCATCGAACGGTTAAGGGAAGCAAGCAAGACGAAAACGATAGTGCTGCTGGACTATACCACCAACTGCGATGTGGACGACCCGAAGAGTCCGCTGTCACACGCCTTTCTGGTAAAAGCATACGCAGAGGGGATATATCCATACGACGAAAAGACTAAGCCAACGAAAGATGCAGCAATACCGACGAAGGCAGAAACTGAAAACATAGGAGAACAAAACAATGGGCAGAAGAAGTAATTGGGAAGAGTTTGAGCGGCTGCTCGAACAGAACAATATCACAAAGTTGTATCACTTTACCGACCGCGACAATCTGGAGAGCATCATCAGAAACGGTGGTCTGTACTCGTGGAAGGACTGCGAAGAGCAGGGAATCGCCATCCCGAAGCCAGGCGGTGGCGGAAAAGGGTCGCTGTCGTGGACGCTCGACCAGCGCGACAGACTGGAGCGCTATGTACACGTAAGTTTCACGCGCAACCACCCGATGATGTTTGTGGCGATGAACGAAGACAGAATATCCAACCCCATGATACTGGAGATAGACCCACAGGTAATCTACGACGAAGACACACGCTACGCCGACCGCAACGCCACACGCAATGGAGCCAACGTAGGTGGTAAGCTGGACGATTTCAGAAAGATTCATTTCCAGACGGTAAAGGCTTCAAAACACTTCGACCTTGACATCGACGAGCAGCCCTTCTTCCAGGCAGAGATACTGGTGAAGAACTTCATACCGCTGAAGTATATCACCAACATAGGCAACTTCGGAATACCTATCCCAAGCCATCCGCTGCAACTGCAGAGCAAGACAGCCTATACAGCACGAGTGGACAGAGAGCACCCGACGGCATTCATCTTCCTGGTGGACCAGAGTGTGTCTATGCGACGGCTTACTACGTTCAACGGTGAGGACATGACGCTCTCGGAGGCTGTGGCACGCATCGTGAACCAACAGATAAACGAGTTGGTAGAGCGTTGCGTAAAGAACAATGAGACACGCCATTACTTTGATATCGCCATGATAGGTTACGGACAGGAGGCCTACAGCGCATGGAACGGCAATCTCGAAGGTCGCGACTTCGTCACGCCGGAAGAGATACGCAACAATCCGTACTTGAAAAAGGTGGTAAAAGAGGAAGTGCGCACACGCAAAGGCATGGTCATAAAGGATGTGGAGAGAAAGCAATGGATGACGGCACGCCACGACGGAAACTGGACCCACATGGACAAAGCATTGAAACGTGCAGAGGGATTGCTGGAGAACTGGATGCGCCAACACCACGACAAGGACTGCTATCCACCAACCATCATAAACATCACAGACGGAGAATACAACGGAGCTACGGATGACGAGATGATGCAGTTGTCAAATCAGTTGAAGTCGATGTTTACCAACGATGGCAATGTGCTGTTCTTCAACATTCACGTAGCACCAGGACATGTAGAGTCGGTGACATTCCCCGCTACACCGGGCGAGCTGAACGGCAATGGATATGGAGAGAGGCTATACAACATGTCGAGTCTGCTACCGCTGAACTACAATGAACAAATCCGCAACTTGTTTGGCGACAAGCAGGCAGACATCAGATATCATGCCATGGGTGTGAACGCTGGAATGGAGCGTCTGGTGAAAATGATGAGGATAGGTACGCTATCGAGCATGTTGGTAAACAATAATCAGTGAAACAAGGGAAATGGGAAAAAGTGTTAGCATAGCCAAACTGAATGACCATGCACCCAACGAGGACGCGGTATTCTGCGCACCACAATGTATAGCGGTGTCTGACGGAGCCGGAGGCTGCGGACTCTACGCAGACGAGTGGTCGCGGTATCTCATAGAGCATCTGCCTAAGGACACGCCGATATGCTCGTTCATAGAACTGGACACATGGGTAGACAGTATCTGGGAGGCGTTCTATAATGCCAAGTAAGAATGTGCAAAAGAAGGCGACGGCATATTGCTCAACAAGTTCTATAGCGAAGGGTCGTGTGCAACAATTGTGGCAGCATGGAAGACCAACGAGAACGAATGTAGGTGGGCAGCCTATGGAGACAGCGTAGTGTTTCACTACGGCCATAAGACTGGACTGCTGGAGCACAGTTTTACCCGACTGGCAGATTTCAGCAATCCTCCACGACTCGTCAGCTGCAAAGACCCACTGGAGGAGGAAGGATTCAACAGCGGCGTATTCCATCTTGACAATACCTCCGAGGTGTTTGCTGCAAGCGATGCCTTGTCGCATTATATACTAATGATGTACGAACTATCCAAGAGCACGATGTATGCGAGCGAGTTGATGGAAGAGCAGATGAAGCAAACAAACAATACGGGGCTGCTCCAAGTAGCAGAACAAGAGAGTTTTGACTTCGAGAAGGATATTCTCGCGCCCCTATTGGCCAGCGCTGGCTCTGAAAAAGAATTCAGAACGCTCATGAGCACTCTTTATGACAAGAGAGAAATTGAATCAGACGATTATACGCTGGCTATCTTATAAACCTATGCTCGAGATGGCTTGCGATGGCACTCACCCACCTACAGAACTATAAAGCGACTTTAAGCAGATGAGGGGATAATAAGCTCAAACAAACGAGAGTTGGACGAGGTTGTTCGGATTCTACACATCCTCGTGGGTAATGTGAAAAAAATCCCTGGCCTTAAAAAGACCAGGGATTCTTATTGTTGTGAGATATCTATTCAAAGATTATTCTGCTGCAGCTTCTGTTGCTGTCTCTTCTGCCTGAGCCTCTACGGGAGCCTCTTCTGCCTTCTTGGCAGCAGAACGACGGCTACGACGTGTCTTCTTCTCTGCCTTAGGAGCCTTAGCCATGTTCTCATCGAAGTCAACGAGCTCGATGAAAGCGATGGGAGCAGCGTCACCCTGACGGGTACCCAACTTGATGACGCGAGTGTAGCCACCGGGACGGTCGCCTACCTTCTCAGCAACTACGTTGAAAAGTTCCTTGACAGCTTCCTTGTTCTGGAGATAACGGAAAACAACACGACGGTTGTTGGTATCACCTACCTTAGAACGAGTGATCAGTGGCTCAACGAATTTCTTGAGAGCCTTAGCCTTAGCGAGGGTCGTAGTGATTCTTTTGTGCAAAATCAGGCTGGAAGCCATGTTGGACAACATGCTACCGCGGTGACTTGCAGTACGGCCCAGATGATTGAATTTCTTGTTATGTCTCATTTTTGTTTTGTTCTTTAATTACAAGGGATTATTCCTTGTCTAATTTATACTTAGAAGTATCGGTTCCAAACGACAGATTCAGACTCTCGAGCAAATCATCAAGCTCTGAAAGCGATTTCTTACCGAAGTTGCGGAACTTGAGGAGGTCTGTCTTGTTGTACTGTACCAAGTCGCCAAGTGTCTCGACCTCAGCTGCCTTAAGACAGTTGAGCGCGCGTACAGACAAGTTCATGTCTACGAGCTTGGTCTTCAACAGCTGACGCATATGGAGTACCTCTTCATCAAACTCCTGGTTCTCTTCCTGATCAGGATTCTCGAGAGTAATCTTCTCGTCAGAGAACAGCATGAAGTGATAGATGAGGATCTTGGCAGCCTCTTTCAGGGCATCCTTCGGGTGGATGGAACCATCGGTGGTAACTTCGAGCACGAGCTTGTCATAGTCGGTCTTCTGCTCGACACGATATGGCTCAACTGCGTACTTTACGTTACGGATTGGGGTGTAGATTGAATCGATTGGGAGTACGTTGACATCGGTACAGAACTCACGGTTCTCATCGGCGGGGACATAGCCACGACCTTTGTTGATGGTGAGCTCAATCTGCATTGATGCCTTGCTATCTAAATGACAAATCACCAAATCAGGGTTTAACACTTCAAATCCAGTCAGATACTTACTTATATCACCGGCCTTGAACTCAGTAGTGTTCTCAACAGTGATACTAACTTTCTCGTTCTCGAATTCTTCTACTACTTGCTTGAATCGAACTTGTTTGAGATTCAAGATAATGTTAGTTACATCTTCCTTGACACCGGGAACTGATGAAAACTCATGCTCAACGCCAGCAATACGGATGGTATTGATAGCAAAGCCCTCAAGTGAAGAAAGAAGTATGCGGCGAAGCGCGTTACCGATGGTAACACCAAAGCCGGGCTCCAATGGGCGGAATTCGAATTTACCGAATCGCTCATTGGCCTCTAACATTACGACTTTATCAGGTTTTTGAAATGCTAATATCGCCATTAACTTAATGATTTTTATTATTTAGAGTACAACTCAACGATTAACTGCTCCTTAATATTCTCAGGAATATCTGCACGCTCTGGCTTGTGGAGGAACTTACCGCTCTTGGTGTTCTCATCCCACTCGAGCCATGGATACTTGCTGTGGTTGAAACCTGCCAGTGCATTCTCGATAACCTCGAGAGACTTGGCCTTCTCGCGAACGCCAACTACCATTCCAGGCTTAACAGAGAAAGAAGGAATGTTAACTACCTTGCCATCAACAACGATGTGCTTGTGGCCTACCAACTGGCGTGCAGCTGCACGAGTGGGGGCGATACCCAGGCGGAATACGACGTTGTCAAGACGGCTCTCCAAATTCTGAAGAAGAACCTCACCGGTAATGCCTTCAGCCTTTGCAGACTTCTCAAACATATTACGGAACTGACGCTCAAGAACACCATAGGTGTACTTAGCTTTCTGCTTCTCTGCCAACATGACACCGTACTCAGACATCTTTCTGCGACGGCTGTTGCCATGCTGTCCAGGAGGGAAGTTTCTTCTGGACAAAACTTTGTCTGCGCCGAAGATGGGCTCACCAAATCGACGTGCAATTTTAGATTTCGGACCTATATATCTAGCCATAATATTTAATAAATGCTATTGATTAAATGTGAATAGAGTAATAATGAGAATACTCTGAATTAGACGCGACGGCGCTTGGGAGGACGACAACCGTTGTGTGGCAATGGAGTAACGTCAATAATCTCGGTTACCTCGATACCTGCACCATGCACGGCACGGATAGCAGATTCACGACCATTACCTGGACCCTTAACGTATGCCTTAACCTTACGGAGACCGAGGTCAAAGGCAACCTTGGCGCAATCCTCGGCAGCAGTCTGGGCTGCATAAGGAGTATTCTTCTTAGATCCGCGGAATCCCATTTTACCTGCAGATGACCAAGAGATCACCTGACCTTCACTATTAGCAAGGGAAACGATAATATTGTTGAACGAGCTGTGAACATGAAGCTGTCCTAAAGCGTCAACCTTTACATTTCTTTTCTTTGATGTTGCTTTTGTCTTTGCCATTTTTAGCTTACTTTAAAATTACGATTGAAATCAATCAACACTTAAACTAAAATTACTTCGTAGCCTTCTTCTTATTAGCAACAGTCTTCTTCTTTCCCTTACGAGTACGAGCATTATTCTTTGTGCTCTGACCGCGAACAGGAAGACCATTACGATGTCTGATACCACGATAGCAACCTATATCCATAAGGCGCTTGATGTTCATCTGGATCTCTGAACGGAGATCACCTTCTACTTTGAATTCAGCGCCGATAATTTCACGGATCTTGGCTGCCTGGTCATCAGACCACTCGTTAACCTTCAAGTCACGGCTAACACCTGCCTTGTCCAATATCTTTGCTGAACTACTTCGACCGATACCATAGATATAGGTCAATGCGATTTCGCCACGCTTATTTTGGGGCAAATCTACTCCAACAATTCTTATTGCCATTTTAGAAAATTGATTAAAAAATACTTCTGTTGTTTGTTAAAAGCATGCAAAATTAGTAAGAAAAATCCTCCTAATCAAACATTTACACAATTTTAACATTAACCCTGACGCATTTTGAACTTAGGGTTCTTCTTGTTGATAACGAACAAACGACCTTTACGACGTACAATCTTGCAGTCGGGTGTGCGCTTCTTTAATGATGCTCTTGTCTTCATATCTTTAATGTTTACTTGTATCTGAAAACGATTCTGCCCTTAGTGAGGTCATAGGGACTCATCTCTACTTTGACCTTGTCGCCAGGGAGTATCTTTATATAGTGCATTCTCATTTTACCAGAGATGTGGGCAATGATTTGCACTCCATTCTCCAGCTCTACGCGGAACATTGCATTGGAGAGGCTCTCCACAATGACTCCGTCTTGTTCTATTGCAGACTGTTTAGCCATATATTAATTGTGTAATACCTTTTCTATTTCTTCAAAATCAGATAAAAATTCAGCCTTGCCTTTACGGATAGCTATGGTGTGTTCGAAATGCGCTGCTGGCTTGCCGTCGCGTGTCACAATGCTCCACTTGTCGGGTAATAGCCAGATATTGCGGTCACCCATGGTAATCATTGGTTCGATGGCAATGCACATACCAGCTTTTAACATTGTGCCATTGCCACGAGAACCATAATTGGGCACCTTGGGTTCCTCGTGCATTTCTTTTCCGATGCCATGCCCTGTGAGTTCGCGAACTACTCCATACCCGTGGGATTCGCAATAGTCTTGAACTGTATAGCCGATATCACCGACATGATGACCTGGCAGAGCCACATCAATGGCCCTATATAGCGAGGCCTTGGTAATTTCGAGCAACTGTTTGACTTCGGCTGACACTTCGCCTACAATGAACGTGTAGCAACTGTCACCGTTGAAACCGTTGAGGAGTGTTCCACAGTCGATTGAAATGATATCTCCATCCTTAAGAATGGTCTTGGCATCAGGTATACCATGAACTACCACTTCGTTGACAGAGGTACATATACTTGCCGGAAAAGGCTCTCCAAACGGATTGGGGAAATCCTTGAAAGTAGGCACAGCCCCGTGGTCGCGGATAAACTCTTCGGCTATCTGGTCCAACTGGAGCGTGCTGACGCCCGGCTTAATATATTTAGCTAACTCAGCGAGAGTCTGACCGACTAATCGATTAGCCTCTCGCATGAGTGAAATTTCATCCTCTGTTTTCAGAAATATCTTCATTATGATACAGCCTTAATATGCTGCAACATTTCCGCCACGAGTACGGCCAGAGTTCAACAAGCCATCATAATGACGCATGAGCATATGGCTCTCGATTTGCTGAAGTGAGTCGATGACTACACCCACCAAAATCAACAGAGAAGTACCTCCGAAGAATTGAGAGAAAGCCTGCTGAACGTCGAGAAGGCTTGCCAAAGCTGGCATAATTGCGATAAATGCAATGGCCAATGAGCCTGGCAATGTAATACGAGACATTACTGTATCGATATACTCAGCGGTGTCCTTACCAGGCTTAACGCCGGGGATGAAACCGTTGTTACGCTTCATATCCTCTGCCATCTGATTGGAATTCAGGGTAATAGCAGTATAGAAATATGTAAACGCTATAACCAAAGCTACATAGAGTGCATTATAAAGCAAAGATCTATTGTCCATCAGATTCTGTACGAGCCAGCTTCCGTTGCTTGTTCCATATGAAACAAATGCAAGAGGAATAAACATCAAAGCCTGAGCAAAGATGATAGGCATCACATTGGCAGCGAACAGCTTCAAGGGGATGTACTGACGTGCACCACCATATTGCTTGTTGCCTACAACGCGCTTAGCATACTGTACCGGAACCTTGCGCACAGCCTGTACGAGCATCAAAGCAGCACAAACCACGGCAAAGAGTATGAGAATCTCAGCAATAAACATTACGAGACCACCACCGGAAATAGCGGTGAAGCGTGAGGTAACTTCCTGAATGAAGGCCTGGGGCAGACGGGCGATAATACCTATGGCAATTATCAGCGAAACGCCATTGCCTACACCCTTGTCGGTAATGCGCTCTCCGAGCCAAAGTATGAACATACTTCCTGCTGCCAGGATGACAGCTGCGGGGAACATGAATACCGTCCAGGAAATACCTGAAGAGAGGGCCTGTCCGGCCTGCATCTTCAGGTTGATAAGGTAAGAAGGACCCTGCAGGAACAGGATGAAGACTGTCAGCACACGAGTGTACCAGCTAATCTTCTTGCGTCCGCTCTCGCCCTCACGCTGCATTTTCTGGAAGTAAGGTACAGCGACAGCCAAAAGCTGCATGACAATAGAAGCAGAGATGTACGGCATAATACCAAGCGCAAAAATCGACGCATTGGAGAATGCACCACCAGAGAACATGTCAAGCAGCGACATCAAGCCACCTGATGTTTGCGACTGTAAGTTTTGTAACTGGGCTGGATTGATGCCGGGAAGGACAACGAACGAGCCAAAACGGTATATAGCCGTAAACAGGAGAGTTATGAGGAGTCGCTTGCGCAAATCCTCAATTCTCCAACAGTTCTTTAGTGTCTCTATAAACTTTTTCATCTACTTTGTTTAGATAATAGTTGTGTTACCACCAGCTGCCTTGATAGCTTCTTCAGCAGCCTTAGAGAAAGCATTAGCTTCTACATCTACCTTAGCTGTAAGAGTTCCGTTAGCCAAAACCTTTACAAGCTCCTTACCATTGGTAAGACCGGCCTCTACAAGCTCTGCTATACCAATCTTGGCATAACCCTTAGCTTCAGCCAGCTTCTGCAGTGTAGAGAGATTGACTGCGAAATACTCTTTATGGTTGATATTCTTAAATCCAGCCTTAGGTACGCGACGCTGCAAAGGCATCTGACCACCTTCGAAGCCAATCTTACGCTTGTATCCAGAACGTGCCTTAGCACCCTTGTGACCACGAGTAGAAGTACCACCCAAGCCAGAACCTGGACCACGACCGATACGGCGACGAGAATGTGTAGAACCCTCAGCTGGTTTCAAATTACTTAATTTCATAATCTTCTGTAGTTAAAAAATTAATTAGTCTATTACGTTAACCAGATGATGCACCTTACGAACCATACCACGGTTGCTAGGAGTATCTTCGATTTCAACAACTTGAGAAATTTTACGGAGACCCAGTGCCTGAAGAGTCTGCTTCTGGTCCAGGGGAGCACCGATTTTGCTCTTGATCTGCTTTACTTTAATTGTTGCCATGTCAGTTCTACTATTAACCGTTAAATACTTTGTTCATACTAATGCCACGCTCGACAGCTACGGTGTAAGCATCACGCAGCTCACTAAGAGCCAAGATTGTAGCCTTAACCAAGTTGTGAGCATTGGAAGAGCCCTTAGACTTTGCAATCACATCCTTGACACCTACGCTCTCCAGTACAGCACGCATAGCACCACCAGCCTTAAGACCAGTACCGGCAGCAGCGGGCTTGAGAAGAACTTTGGCACCACTGAAAGCCACTTCAACCTCGTGAGGAATGGTACCCTTCAGTACAGGAACCTTAACAAGGTTCTTCTTGGCAGCCTCGGTACCCTTGGAAATTGCAGCGGTAACCTCGCCAGCCTTACCAAGGCCCCAACCGATAACACCATTGCCATCACCTACAACGACGATAGCAGCGAATGTAAAGGTGCGACCACCTTTGGTAACCTTGGTTACTCGATTGATAGCAACCAAGCGGTCTTTCAATTCAACGTCACTATTTATTCTTACTTTATTCATTGCCATAATCGTTTAAAATTTAAGACCACCTTCGCGTGCTGCATCAGCCAAAGCCTGTACACGTCCGTGATAGAGATAACCATTACGGTCGAAAACAACACTCTCAACACCGGCTTTCTTGGCATTCTCGGCTACGATAGCACCAACCTTCTTGGCCTGCTCAATCTTGGCCATCTTTTCGAGACCGAGAGAAGAAGCTGAAGCCAAAGTTGTACCAGTAAGGTCGTTGATAACCTGTGCATAAATTTGCTTGTTAGAACGGAATACGCTGAGACGAGGACGCTCTGCGGTACCATTCACACTCTTGCGAATACGGAATTTTATCTTGATTCGTCTTTCTACTTTCTTTGTTGTCATAATCGTAAATAATTAAAAGATTACTTAGCGGCAGCTGTCTTACCAGACTTTCTGCGGATAACCTCACCTTTGAACAAGATACCCTTACCTTTATATGGTTCAGGCTTGCGGAAAGAACGAATTTTTGCACAGATGAGACCAAGAAGCTGCTTGTCACAGCTCTCCAGTATGATGATAGGATTCTGGTTTCTCTCAGACTTTGTCTCAACCTTAACCTCCTTAGGAAGCTGGATAAAGATAGGGTGAGTATAACCCAAAGAAAACTCGATAAGATTACCCTGATTTGAAACACGATAACCTACACCTACGAGCTCCAATGTCTTGCTATAACCAGCGCTGACACCTACTACCATGTTGTTTACCAGTGAACGGTAAAGTCCGTGGAAAGCCTGCTTCTGCTTGTAGTTTACGGGGCTGTTCTCATCGATTTCGAACACGATGCTACCATCGGTCAAAGTCAGTTTGATTGAGGGGTCAATCCACTGAGAGAGCTCGCCCTTAGGACCCTTAACATTAACGATATTGGTCTTCTCGTCGAAGTTAACTGTAACTCCTGCGGGAATATTAATTGGCAATTTACCTATTCTTGACATAATTAAATCCTCCAATTAATTAATAAACATAACAAAGAACCTCACCGCCAATCTTGAGGGCAGCTGCTTCCTTATCAGTCATAACACCTTGAGATGTAGATATAATGGCTATACCTAATCCGTTAATTACTCTCGGCATGTCCTTGTAACCGGTATACTTACGGAGACCAGGAGTAGACACACGCTTCAGACACTTAATGGCGTTCTGCTTAGTGTTGTTGTCATACTTCAAGGCAACTTTAATAGTACCCTGGGGACCATCTTCTACGAACTTGTAGTTCAGAATGTAACCCTTCTCGAAGAGAATCTTGGTAATAGACTTCTTCATGTTTGACGCAGGAACCTCAACAACTCTGTGATGAGCCATGATTGCGTTTCTGAGTCTTGTCAGATAATCTGCTATTGGATCTGTCATATAAATAAATGTTTAATTAATCGGGACTACCCCGACAATATTAAAAAAAATTCGTTATGATTTTTCGGAAGAACACGGAAGAAACAGTTTCTTCCGCATTCTCTGAAATATCTTACCAGCTTGCTTTCTTTACTCCAGGTATGAGACCCTGAGAAGCCATTTCGCGGAACTGGATACGAGAGATACCGAACTGGCGGATATAACCCTTTGGACGACCAGTGATCTTGCAACGGTTGTGCAGGCGAATTGGATTAGCGTTCTTGGGAATAGACTGAAGTTTACGAGCAGCCTCATAAGCCTCTGCGATATCGTCAGTGGTCGCAATAATTTTCTTCAGAGCTGCACGCTTTTCAGCATAGCGAGCTACCAATTTTGCGCGCTTAACCTCGCGGGCCTTCATTGATTCTTTTGCCATATCTATTAATCGTTTTTAGCATTCTTGAATGGGAGACCGAAAGCCTTGAGCAGAGCATAACCTTCTTCATCTGTGCTTGCAGAAGTTACGAAAGTAATGTTCATACCCTGGATGCGATCTACCTGATCAATATTGATTTCAGGGAAGATAATCTGCTCTGAAACGCCGAGAGTATAGTTACCACGACCGTCAAACTTGCTTTCGATACCCTTGAAGTCACGGATACGGGGAAGAGCTACACGGATAAGTTTCTCGAGAAACTCATACATGCGCTCACGACGCAATGTTACCATGACACCGATAGGCATCTTCTTACGCAGCTTGAAATTTGCGATATCCTTCTTAGAATATGTAGCAACAGCCTTCTGACCGGTAATGGCTGAAATCTCATTAATGGCTACATCGATGATTTTCTTATCCTGTGTAGCGTCACCGAGACCCTGGTTAATAACGATTTTCTTCAGGACAGGAATTTGCATTGCTGAAGAATAGTTGAACTGCTTCTGGAGAGCAGGTGCTATAGTCTCATTATAGACTTTCTTTAACTGTGCTGTATCCATTACTTAATTACCTCCCCTGATTTTTTAGCGATACGGATTACGTTTTTGCCTTCGTGCTTGATGGCAACACGAGTAGCCTTACCACTCTTTGGATCTATCAAACTCAAATTTGAGATATGAATAGGTGCTTCTTGTTTTACAATACCGCCTTGTGGGTTCTTTGCAGAAGGCTTTGTACTCTTAGATACAATATTGACGCCCTCAACGATGGCACGGTTATCGCTAACCATTACCTTGAGCACCTTACCGGTTTTGCCCTTGTCACGTCCGGCAAGAACAACAACCATATCGTCTTTTCTAATATGTAACTTAGTCATTGATTACTAATTTTAAAAATTAAAGAACCTCAGGTGCCAAAGAAACAACCTTCATATTTACGGCACGGAGCTCACGAGCAACAGGACCGAAGATACGGCTTCCACGGAGCTCACCAGCATTGTTGAGCAACACACAAGCGTTGTCATCAAAGCGTATATATGAACCGTCGGCACGACGAATTTCCTTTTTTGTGCGAACGATCAAAGCCTTAGATACCGCTCCCTTTTTCAAATCACTTGAAGGTACAACGTTCTTGACAGCAACGACAATCACGTCACCAACACTGGCATAACGGCGGCGTGTACCACCGAGGACACGAATACACAGAGCCTCGCGTGCACCACTGTTATCACATACTGTAAGTCTTGATTCTGCCTGTATCATAATTACTTAGCTTTTTCAACGATTTGTACTAATCTCCATCTCTTTGTCTTAGACAGAGGACGAGTCTCCATGATCTGTACTGTATCACCTACATTAGCCTCATTCTTCTCGTCATGTGCATGGTACTTCTTCGTCTTCTGAACGAATTTACCATAAATAGGGTGCATCTCCTTAAACTTAGCTGCAATAACAATGGTTTTATCCATTTTGTTGCTGATAACAACACCCTGTCTTACTTTTCTTAAATTTCTTGTTTCCATCTGGACCATTGTTATTTATTAAGTTCTCTCTGACGAAGCACTGTCTTCATGCGTGCGATATCACGACGTGCAGCCTTAATCTGTGATGGATTTTCAAGAGGAGTAACACTATGGTTGAGCTTCATCTGGTGAAGTGCAGCCTTTGCATTCTCCAATTTCTCGCGCAGATCCTTGTCGGCGAGTTCTTTTACTTCATTAATCTTCATACTTAAGCGTTTTTGTCGTAATCACGTCTTACAATAAATTTTGTCTTAACGGGGAGCTTCTGAGCTGCGAGGCGCAGAGCCTCTTTAGCGATGTCGAAAGATACTCCCTCTACTTCAAAGAGGACACGGCCAGGTGTTACAGGTGCAACCCATCCTGCGGGATCACCCTTACCCTTACCCATACGTACGTCAGCAGGCTTACGTGTAATAGGTTTGTCGGGGAAAATGCGGATCCAAACTTGACCCTGACGGTTCATGTGACGGTTTACTGCCACACGAGCTGCTTCTATCTGTCGGCTGTCAATCCATTTAGCCTCAAGTGTCTTGATACCAAATGAGCCGAAAGCCAGCTGTGTACCACGGTGAGCGTTGCCTTTGTTGCCACGTCCATCTTGTGGTCTTCTATATTTTACTCTTTTAGGCTGTAACATGATAACTTCTTCTTTTAACGGTTATTGTTTCTTCTACGATTACCGCGACCACGTCCGCCGTTGTTTGAGCGACCGGCATTCTGCTTCTCCTGAGCGAAGTTAGGAGTAAGATCACGCTTACCATAAACCTCACCACGGCAAATCCACACTTTGATACCGAGAAGACCTACCTTGGTAAGTGCTTCTGCCTGGCAGTAATCGATATCGGCACGGAATGTGTGCAGAGGAGTACGTCCCTCTTTGTACATTTCCTTACGTGCCATTTCAGCACCATTCAGACGTCCACAGATTTGAATCTTGACACCCTCGGCACCAGCACGCATTGTATTCTGAATAGCCATCTTGATAGCACGGCGGTATGCAACCTTACCTTCTACCTGGCGAGCGATGTTATTGCCTACAATTGTAGCATCCAGATCGGGTTTCTTAACTTCAAATATGTTAATCTGAATATCCTTCTTATAGAGTTTCTTCAACTCTTCTTTCAGTTTGTCAACATCTTGACCACCTTTACCAATGACGAGACCCGGACGGGCTGTGCAAATAGTGATGGTGACGAGCTTCAGTGTACGCTCGATGACAATCTTAGATACGTTAGCCTTAGCCAGACGCTCATTGAGATATTTACGGATTTTGCGGTCTTCGACCAGGTTGTCTCCGAAACTCTTGCCACCAAACCAATTTGATTCCCAACCACGGATAATACCCAGTCGGTTGCTTATCGGATTTACTTTCTGTCCCATTCTATTTATTATTTTTCGTCGTTAGTTTTGGCATCAACAAACAAAGTTACATGATTAGAACGCTTACGGATTCTGTAACCACGACCCTGTGGTGCAGGTCTCATACGCTTCATTGTAACGCCTTCGTCTACGAAGACCTTACTGATGTAAAGCTCTCCGTCTTCAGCCTTGCGTTCGTTCTTATTCTCCCAGTTAGCGATAGCTGAACGCAGCAGTTTCTCAACATCTGCGGCAGCCTGCTTTTTAGAGAATCGTAATACGCCGAGTGCGCGGTTTACCTCCATGCCACGAACCATATCTACGACATAGCGCATCTTACGTGGTGATGAGGGCACGCCATTCAGCTTAGCGAAATACAAATTTTTGCGAGCAGCCTTAAGCTTTTCAGCTGCTTCATGTTTTCTTGCTCCCATTAGTTATGTTATTTACTTTAAAATGGTTTGCCTAATTTACTTTCTATTACCAGAGTGACCACCAAAGCGACGTGTGAGAGAGAATTCTCCAAGCTTATGGCCTACCATGTTCTCGGTAATGTAAACAGGGATAAATTTATTTCCGTTGTGAACAGCAACAGTATGCCCTACGAAATCGGGTGATATCATTGATGCTCTGGCCCAAGTCTTTACGACGGTCTTCTTACCGCTTTCGTTCATAGCAAGAATCTTCTTCTCGAGCGATACGTTGATATATGGACCTTTTTTAAGAGAACGACTCATAATTTACTCTTTATTTTTTATTAGCTCTTTCGATAATATACTTGTTAGAATGCTTCTTAGGTGCACGTGTCTTCAGACCCTTAGCGTAGAGACCCTTACGTGAACGTGGGTGACCACCAGACTGACGGCCTTCACCACCACCCATTGGGTGATCATGGGGGTTCATAACAACACCACGGTTGTGAGGACGACGACCCAACCAGCGAGAGCGACCAGCCTTACCAGACTGCTCGAGAGCGTGGTCAGAGTTTCCAACACTTCCTACTGTAGCCTTACAAGCAGAGAGAATCTTACGAGTCTCGCCTGAAGGGAGCTTAATAACACAATAACTGCCCTCACGAGAAGTCAACTGAGCGAAATTACCAGCCGAACGAACGAGCAGAGCACCCTGACCAGGACGCAGCTCAAGGTTGTGAACTACTGTACCTACAGGAATGTTAGCCAAAGGAAGACAGTTACCGATTTCAGGAGCAGCGTCTGCACCTGACATTACGGTAGCACCTACTTTGAGTCCGTTAGGAGCAACAATGTAACGCTTTTCACCATCAGCGTAATACAGCAATGCTATACGTGCAGATCTGTTAGGATCATACTCGATAGACTTTACGACTGCTGGAACACCATCCTTCTCACGTTTGAAGTCGATAAGACGATACTTCTTCTTGTGACCACCGCCCATATAGCGGACAGTCATTTTACCGGTGTTGTTACGACCACCGGTAGAACGCTTACCGTAAACGAGAGACTTCTCTGGCACGGATGCAGTAATCTCTTCGAACGTGCCAATAACTTTGTGTCTTTGTCCCGGTGTAACGGGATTAAATTTACGTACTGCCATTTTCTATTTAGATATTGCTATAAAAATCAATTGTATCGCCTTCTTTCAAAGTAACGATAGCTTTCTTGAACGAGTTCTTCTGTCCCTTAACCAAGCCAGCCTTGGTGTAACGGGCAGAACGCTTGCCAGCATAAACTGCTGTGTTTACATCTACTACAGTAACATTGTACAGACTCTCGACTTCAGCCTTAATTTGGAGTTTATTAGCCTCAGGACGAACTACGAAGCCGAAACGATTCGACATCTTCTCTGTAATGTTGTTCATCTTCTCAGTAACCAATGGTTTGATAATAAATGCCATATTCTAATTCTCCTTATTTCATTAAGATTTCGTCGATAACCTTGAGAGAATTCTCAGTTACTACCAGCACGTCTGCGTTCAAAACTTTGTAAGTATTTACTGCAGAAGCGAGGATAACTTCAGAGCCCTTCAAATTACGAGCCGACAAATATACGTTTTTATTGCTTTCTGGCAAAACAACGAGGGTCTTTTTGCCTTCAACTTTAAGATTTTTAGTAATATTTACAAAATCTTTAGTCTTGGGAGCCTCAAAAGTGAAGTCTTCAACCACAACAACAGCATTCTCCTGTGCCTTATAAGACAGGGCTGATTTGCGAGCGAGAACCTTAACTTTCTTGTTCAGCTTGAAGCCGTAATCGCGAGGCTTGGGACCGAATACACGACCACCACCTACGAGTACAGGTGAGTTGATATCACCACGGCGAGCACCACCGCCACCTTTCTGACGTCCAAGTTTACGAGTAGAACCGCTCATTTCGCTTCTTTCCTTTGACTTGGCTGTACCCTGACGCTGATTAGCAAGATACTGCTTTACATCAAGATAAAGAACGTGATCGTTAGGCTCAATTCCAAAGATAGCATCATTGAGAACTACCTTTCTTCCGGTCTCCTGACCGTTGATATTTAATACGCTAACTTCCATTTACTTCTCAATTAAAACGGTTGAACCATTGCATCCAGCGAAAGAGCCCTTAACGATAAGAAGGTTCTGTTCTGGAATTACCTTTAACACCTTAAGGTTCTGAGTTGTTACGCGGTCGCCACCCATCTGGCCACCCATGCGCATGCCCTTGAATACCTTTGCGGGGTAAGAACAAGCACCGATAGAACCGGGCTTACGAGCGCGGTCATCCTGACCGTGAGTAGACTGGCCTACACCACCGAAACCATGGCGCTTAACAACACCCTGGAAACCTTTACCCTTAGAGGTACCGATTACGTCAACAAATTCGGCGTCATTGAACAACTCTACAGTGATAGTGTCACCGAGATTGTACTCCTCATCAAATTTGAACTCGGCCAAGTGCTTTTTTGGTGTTGTGCCGGCCTTCTTGAAGTGTCCCTGCAAAGGCATAGAAGTATTCTTCTCCTTAGCCTCAGCGAAACCCAACTGTACAGCCTTGTAACCATCCTTCTCTACGGTTTTAACCTGGGTTACAACACAAGGACCAGCTTCGATAACAGTGCACGGAATATTCTTACCGTCGGCACTGAAAACGGATGTCATTCCGATTTTTCTTCCTAATAATCCTGGCATTTCTTTAATGAATAAATAATTAAACTACAAATTAGACCTTAATCTCAACTTCTACACCACTGGGCAATTCAAGTTTCATCAGCGCATCAACTGTCTTGGCAGTTAAGCTATAGATATCAATCAAGCGCTTGAAGTCTGAGAGCTGGAACTGCTCACGGGCTTTCTTGTTAACGAATGTACTGCGGTTAACAGTGTAAATGCGCTTGTGTGTTGGCAATGGAATAGGACCGCTGACGATGGCGCCGGTGGCCTTAACAGCCTTCACGATTTTCTCTGCTGACTTGTCAACCAACTGGTGGTCGTAAGACTTCAGCTTAATTCTGATTTTCTGACTCATTGTCTTTTACTTTATTAATATTAGTAATTGTAATAGGAGGAGAGATACGCTGCTTAAGAGTCATTCGCTAAGCAGCGTCTCTCTTCCTGTATTGATTTTGCTATTAGAGGAGCTCTGAGTGACCGTTCTGCTCATCCAGCACTGCCTTGGCAATGGCTGTTGATACAGGAGCGTGGTGATCATACTCCATAGAGCTTGTAGCACGACCAGAGGTGATGGTACGCAGAGCAGTTACATAACCGAACATTTCTGCCAGAGGAACCATAGCCTTAACCACACGGGCTCCGCTACGACCTTCTTCCATACCCTGAACCATACCACGACGCTTATTCAAGTCGCCGATCACATCACCCATGTTCTCTTCGGGAGTAACTACCTCGACTCTCATGATGGGCTCCATCAGTACGGGCTTAGCCTTAGGACAGAGTACCTTGAATGCCTGGTGAGCTACGAGCTCGAATGACAACTGGTCTGAGTCAACGGGGTGGAAGCTACCATCGGTAAGAGTAACCTTCATACCTGTCATGGGGAAGCCACCGAGAACACCGTTGGCGAGGCAGTCCTTGAATCCCTTCTCTACAGAGGGGATGAACTCCTTAGGAATGTTACCACCCTTAACCTCGTTGATGAACTGCAGGTCGCTATCCTTGTAGTCTTCGTCCTTAGGACCGATTGTAACATCGATACAAGCGAACTTACCACGACCACCACTCTGCTTCTTGTAAGTCTCACGGCTCTGGGCTGTGCCGATAATGGCCTCCTTGTAGTTAACCTGGGGCTTACCCTGGTTACATTCTACCTTGAACTCACGCTTCAGACGGTCGATGATGATGTCGAGGTGAAGCTCACCCATACCAGAGATAATGGTCTGACCACTCTGCTCGTCGGTACGAACGGTGAATGTGGGGTCTTCCTCAGCCAGCTTGGCAAGACCGTTGTCCAGCTTGGCAACATCGGCCTGGCTCTTGGGCTCTACAGCGATAGAGATCACGGTATCGGGGAAGGTCATAGACTCAAGAACGATGGGCTTAGACTCATCGCAGAGAGTATCACCAGTACGGATATCCTTGAAGCCTACACCTGCACCGATATCACCGGCGTCGATTGACTCCATTGGGATTTCCTTGTTAGAGTTCATCTGGAACAGACGGCTGATGCGCTCCTTCTTGCCCGAACGGGGATTGTACACGTAAGAACCGGCAACAACCTTACCAGAGTAGACACGGAAGAATACCAGACGGCCCATGAATGGGTCAGTGGCAATCTTGAATGCCAGAGCCGATGTAGGCTCATCCTCAGAAGGCTTGCGATCCTCCTCTTCCTCAGTATCGGGGTTGGTACCTACGATAGCCTCTGTATCCAGAGGTGAGGGAAGGAATGCACAAGTATAGTCGAGCAGAGGTTGTACACCCTTGTTCTTGTAAGAAGAACCGAGCAGCATAGGAGTAATCTCCATAGCGATGGTACCCTTACGGATAGCGGCGATAAGCTGCTCTTCAGAAATCTCAGCACCTTCGAGATACTTCTCCATCAGGTCGTCGTCGAAGTTGGCAGCATTTTCTACCATCTTCTCTCTCCACTCATTGGCCTCGTCAACGAGGTCGGCGGGGATATCCTCAACATCGTATTCAGCACCCATAGTCTCATCGTGCCACAGGATAGCCTTCATCTTGATAAGGTCAACGAGACCCTTGAAGTTTTCCTCTGCACCGATTGGAATCTGGATAGGACAGGGGTTGGCACCCAGGATGTCCTTCATCTGCTGTACGGTCTCGAAGAAGTCGGCACCCGAACGGTCCATCTTGTTCACATAACCGATACGGGGTACATTGTACTTGTCGGCCTGACGCCATACAGTCTCAGACTGTGGCTGAACGCCATCGGCTGCTGAATAAGTAGCGATAGCACCATCGAGAACGCGGAGTGAGCGCTCTACCTCTGCGGTGAAGTCAACGTGTCCGGGAGTATCGATAAGGTTTATCTTGTACTGCTTGTTGTTCCAAGTCCAGTTACAAGTGGTGGCTGCAGAGGTGATAGTGATACCACGCTCCTGCTCCTGTGCCATCCAGTCCATTGTTGCAGCACCGTCGTGCACCTCACCAATCTTGTGGGTCTTACCGGTGTAGAACAGGATACGCTCAGATGTAGTCGTCTTACCGGCATCGATGTGTGCCATAATACCGATATTACGAGTCAAATGTAAATCGCGGTTTGCCATTTTCTTTTATTCCTTATATATATGTAATGATTAGAATCTGAAGTGAGCGAATGCGCGGTTAGCCTCAGCCATACGGTGCATGTCTTCCTTACGCTTGTAAGCGCCACCCTGATTGTTGAATGCGTCCATAATCTCTGCAGCGAGCTTGTCTGCCATGGTCTTACCACCACGCTTGCGAGCGAAAGCGATAAGGTTCTTCATAGAGATGCTCTCCTTGCGGTCGGGACGGATTTCGGTAGGAACCTGGAAAGTGGCACCACCGATACGACGGCTCTTTACCTCTACCTGGGGAGTGATATTGTCGAGGGCCTGCTTCCAAATCTCCAGGGGAGACTTCTCTTCATTAGCCATCTTCTCCTTTACGACATCAAGAGACTTGTAGAAAATTTCGTATGAAGCATTCTTCTTGCCATCATACATCAAGTGGTTCACGAACTTAGAGACCTTCTGGTCGTTGAACACGGGATCCGGAAGAATCACGCGCTTCTTTGGTTTTGCTTTTCTCATTGCTTTTGTTAAATTAATATTCTGCGGAGGCTGCTCATTTGTTCTTCAACGCCAGCTCTCTGGCATTTACTCAACCTTGACTTATTCTCCAGCAAAACGATTATAATGTTTCTTTTGTTTTACATGCCGCAAGTCCTCAGGCTTCTCCGCCTGTGAACTTTCGGCATATACATCTTCGGGCTATTACTTCTTAGCCTTAGGACGCTTTGCACCATACTTAGAACGGCGCTGTGTACGGTTTGCGACACCTGCGGTATCCAAAGTACCACGAACGATGTGATAACGTACACCGGGGAGGTCCTTAACACGACCACCACGTACCAGTACGATAGAGTGCTCCTGCAGGTTGTGGCCCTCTCCTGGAATGTAAGAGTTCACTTCCTTCTGGTTTGTCAAACGCACACGGGCAACTTTTCTCATTGCCGAATTAGGCTTCTTAGGTGTTGTAGTATAGACACGAACGCATACACCACGACGCTGGGGACAATTGTCCAACGCGGGAGACTTGCTCTTATCTACCAACACGTTTCTGCCTTTTCTTACCAATTGTTGAATTGTAGGCATAGTTTTACTTTTTTAATTTATATATTTATTTTTGTTATTATCAATCGATTGCGGCGGTATTTATGATGCCGTTTCGGGCTGCAAAGTTACATATTTTCTATCAAACCACCTAATTATACATATTATAAAGCGCTTCCAGATAGTAAAATTTAACAGTTAGTTGTGTTTTTTATATATTTTTCACCACCAAAATCATCTCGAGCGCGCCTTTGATGGTCATTTTAGTTACAAAAACAAGCTGCCCGCGCAGGGAAATGACCTCCCTTGCGCTGACTGTGTGCGCACACATTGCCGCAACCCTCTATACGCCCCGGTTCTACGCCTTTGAGTATCGGTTTTTGCCCTTTCCAAACCTGACACCCAACCCTCCATCTGCCCTACCCTATGCGTCGCTGGGAGTGGGAGTCATGGGAGTGGGGATGGGGTTGGCTCCGGCGGGTGTGCCCATTGCCTCGCTGGTGGTGGAGGGGATGGGATGGGGGATGGGGTTGGCTCCAGGGGTTATGCCATTGGCCTCGCTGGTGGTGGAGGTGATGGAAAGGGGGATAGGGTTGGCTTAGGGGGTTATGCCTTAGGCCTCGCCGTTGGTGGGGGCAATGGGAGGTATCATGCGCTGGTCCTCAGCGGTGCCGAGGTCAATCCGCCCGAAAGCCTGCTCGTACTTTAGCACATTCTCTTGCAACGCCATGAGCAGGCGCTTGGCGTGCTCGGGCGCCATAATCATCCTGCTTGCCACCTCGGGCTTGGGCATGCCCGGCAATGCCTGCGCGAAGTCTATCACGAAGTCACTGTGTGAGTGGTTAATCAACACCAGGTTGGCATAGATGCCTCGAGCCACCTCGGGCTTAATGTCCAGTTGCAGCTGCATGGTCTGCTCGTTATTCTTTTGGTCCATAATGCTTCTATATATATAATAAGGTATAGCAACCAGCCTTCCGAGCTATCGGTTCGGGCTGTGCAGCCACAAAATTACGGCATAATCGTCAAACCACCAAGGTTTCGGCGGAAAAGATTAGAACTTCGGGCGTCACGCCCTTGACCTGCACAGGTTTCGGAAGATGCTCCTTCGGGGTGAAAAGGACTTGGGGTGTGACGGAGATGGACAGCAAGGACGTGGAGGTGGTTATAGTTTTCGTGGAGGTGGTCATAATTTTCACAAAGGCCATCATAATTTTTGTGGAGGTCATCATAATTTTTGTGGAGGTACCCTCCAGCGGCGTGGAGATGGTCATAATTTTCGCAGAGATGGTCATAAATCTTGTGGAGGTGAGCACGGCGTGAAGGGAGGGGTAAGAATAAAAAAACGGGAAAAACTATAAAAATTTTATCCCTATTTGTAGGTATGTCAGAATTAAGTTGTAACTTTGCAACAACATTAGTAGGTATTCTATAGCGCATAGAGAGCAATCTGTGGTGCATTGAGAACCACCTGTGGAGCATAGAAAACAAGCTATAGCGCATGGCGAGCGACCTGTGGTGCATAGGGAACAAACTATAATGGATATAGAACAAGATTATTAACAATATAAAATTAAAGATTATGGCATACGTAATTAGTGACGATTGTATCGCTTGCGGTACATGTATCGATGAGTGTCCTGTAGGCGCTATCTCTGAAGGCGAAAAGTATTCTATCAACCCCGACGCTTGTACAGAGTGCGGCACTTGTGCAAGTGTTTGCCCCAACGAGGCTATCAGCCTGGGCGAATAATCGCATAGAGACAACACAACGATTTAGAGCGACACTCTCCAGCAATGGGGCGTGTCGTTTTTTGATTGCTACGATTATGGAATTCCTTCAACTTACCGAAAAGCGCTTCTCCGCAAGACGCTTCACTGACGAGGCTGTCGCCCAAGCCGACCTCGACTACATCATGGAGTGTGTGCGCATGGCTCCCTCTGCCTGCAACCGCCAGCCGTGGCACTTTGTCATCGTGGAGAGCGATGACGCCAAAGCGCGTCTGCGCCGATGCTACGACCGCGAATGGTTTGCCACTGCCCCACTCTACATCGTCTGTCTGAAGAACACGGAAGAAAACTGGGTGCGCGCCGAAGACAGCCACGTCCACGGCGACATAGACCTCGCCATAGCCACCGAGCATCTCTGCCTGGCTGCCGCCGAGCGCGGTCTGGGCACCTGCTGGGTATGCAACTTCAATGTGGCTCTCGCCCGCGAGTTGTTTGCCCAAGCCCCGATGGAGCCTGTCGCCATCATCCCTATCGGCCACATTGCCGACGACTGTCAGCAGCCCGAGAAGAAGCGCAAGAGCATCGACGAAATCGTGAGCCGCGTCTAAGTTGCCGGCTGCGACCGAGCCGAGGACGACTGAGAACGCCACTGGGCCGACGATGATGCAGCTGATGCCACCGCCGACACCTCTGCCACAGCCCCCTCTCTCCCCACAAACGCACATCGCCCCGCCCACATATCTCTATATGGGCGGGGCGATGCCATTGATGGGTATCAGTGGATGCGTGGGCTATGCCACGGTCGAATCTTTGTCGAGGACTTCGTACTTGGAGTGCTTGCTGATATACTCGGGCACGATGTGCTTCATCTTAGCCACCGTAGCCATGTCGTCGTAACCGGCAGCGATGTCGTTCAGCTCTTCGATCTCGCGCTCGGCGTCCTCATATTCATAGCTGCGCACCTGGGCGATACGTATCTTCTCGTGGAATGAAGGCAGCGTGTTCTCGTTCTCGCTGAGCACCTCTTCGTAGAGTTTCTCTCCGTCGCGCAGTCCGGTGAACTGTATCTCCACATTCTTGGCGCTGCTGAGCTGTATCATTCGACGTGCCAGGTCGGCTATCCTCACGGGCTCGCCCATGTCGAAGACGAATATCTCGCCACCCTTGCCGTGGGTACCGGCTTCGAGCACCAGCTTGCAGGCTTCGGGGATGAGCATGAAGAAACGGATAATCTTGGGATGGGTCACCGTGAGCGGTCCGCCCTCTGCCAGCTGCTTGCGGAAGAGAGGGATGACAGAGCCGTTGGAACCGAGCACATTGCCGAAGCGCGTGGTGACAAACTGGGTGACACCCTCTATCTTGCCCTCCTTGATGGCCTTGTCGAGGCTCTGCACATAAATCTCGCAGATGCGCTTGGAACAGCCCATCACATTGGTGGGGTTGACCGCCTTGTCGGTGGAAATCATCACAAACTTCTTGACGCCGTACTTGACACTGAGGTCGGCTATCACCTTGGTACCCCACACATTGTTCTGCACACTCTCGCTGGGGTTGTCTTCCATCATGGGCACATGCTTGTAGGCTGCGGCGTGGAACACGTAGTCTGGGCGGAACTCACTGAAGATTGCCTCCATGCGGTCTTGCTTGCAGATGCTTGTCACCACGGTGTGGGCGGTGATGTCGGGATAGTCCTTTTTCATCATCAGACGGATGTCGTGCTGTGGCGTTTCTGCCTGGTCTATGAGCATCATCTCTGCGGGATGATAGATGGCTATCTGTCGCACCATCTCGCTGCCTATCGAGCCAGCCGAACCGGTGATGAGCACCTTGCGGCCGCTGAGCAGCTTGCCCACACTGTCCATGTCGACCTTGATTTCTTCGCGTGGCAGCAAGTCCTCTATCTTCACCTCTCGCATCGACACCTTCATCTGTGTCTCGACATCCTTGTCCCACTTCTCTGTGCTCTGGGCAACGTATATCTTAAGTCCTGCCTCGATGAAGAGGTCCTGCAGTTTGCGGTTCTTCAGGAAGAGGTCGTGCTTGAGCGGACTCACCATCACTGCCTCTATCTTGCGCTTGCGTATGATGGCAGCCAGGTCCTCTCGAGTCGAATAGATGTGTCGTCCCATGAGTCTTTCCTTGTAGTGGGGCTTGCTGTCGCCGATGTATCCGTCGATGACAAACTTGACGGGCTTGGTGTTCAGCGCCTCGTTGGTGATGGCTATGGCTCCGGCGTGGGTTCCGTAGATGAGGGTGCGGCGTGCGTGGTCGCCCACGAGAGCATTCTCAAACACCATCTTGATGATGATGCGCGAGATGCACAACACGGTGAGTATACCTCCAAAAATGGCTATCAGCTTACGTCCAGTGAAGGCATAGAAGACATTCTCCCAACCATAGTTGATGACTGCATAATTGAACGCAAGATAGACAAAGAACGCCAGAAGCGTGGAGTAGACTATGCGCAACAAGTCTACAAACTGCGAAAAGCGCAGTATGCCCGAATAGGTACGAAATACACGGAAGCCCACGACATTGGCGGCGCAGATAGCCAGCAATGAGGGGAACAGCAATGACCACTCGTTGAGGATATCCTGCGCACTATGGCGCAGCCAGATAACGAACAGAGCGCTGAAGAAGCACAGCACTACATCGGAAATCACAACAGCCCAGCGAGGTAAGGCTGACTTGCGAAAATACCAATTGTAAATTTTGCCCAGCATGATGATTATTATAATTCTTCACATCGGTAATTCCCCTAAGGGAAATCTCTTTCATTCTCGTTTATGCGGAAAACGTCGTCCTTCATGGTCCGCCATTTTGGACGGATTACCCACATCGGGTTAGTCTAAGTAAACGAACAGTGCAAAAGTAGCAAAAATTATTAACAATGTAATCATAATTCCTTTATATTTTTACATTTTACCTAAAAAAAAAGCCAAACGGGGGGGGTAAAACGCCCCCTGCTGGCGCAAAAATCACTCCCAAATATATAAATATGCCGTTTGCCGTGTTACCTGATGACTGCTCTCAGTCTTCGGTCTTTTACAAGGCGCCTTTTGTTTGTTTTGTTATTCGCAATAGCTCGTTATTACTCATTAAAAGCCAAAAGTATTTGCATTTCCTGCTGTGAGTAACGCCTTCGGCTAAGCGCAACACTTACAGCGTTGCTCCACCTTAATATATATATACCCAGGGTAGAGGCGCTGCGCACCTCAACCCTGGGCTGGGGAATCGCAACTCCTACAGAGTTGCCGGGGGTGCGTACCGGCTTCCTATATGAATGGTCAAACATATTTGGCAGTAATTGGCTAACCATGATGGATAGTATGCACCCAAGGGTGGAATGGTGTTTGCCCATGGTGTGTTGTGCGCATACAATGATGGGGTAGCCCATGGTGGATGGTACGCAACCAATGATGTTTGATTGTTTGACCATTGGTGATGATGTGCTGCTGTGGGTATTAATGGTTAGCCCATCGTGGATGGCACGCAACCTTGGCAACTCTGTAAGAGTTGCGTTTAGCCGTAGGCGTTACCCCGGCAGGACTTTTGCCAGCAATAAGCCAAACTAAATCCACTCTAAAAGCAAAATCCAAGCAAGCCCTAATGGCCGTTTGGGGATAAAGGACATAACCCTGACCGCCGTAGCCACCCTACCCTGCCCGGGAGTCTACTCCCGCCTGTCTACCATGAGCAGAACAGAGGCTGGCAGTTGCCATCACCACCGTCCGAACACGCCCAAAACACCCCGCCACACGAAAAAAAGCGGCGCAAAGCCAAGCGTAAGTCAAAAAATATTCCTACTTTTGCACCGAGGCGAGGCTCGCCGAGCCACCATGCGCCTTGCAATCAACTAAACGACATTACAAATATGAAGAAAACCCTTTTGGCTCTCGTCCTCCCCGTCGCGCTGGCGATGGCGGGCTGCCGGTCCCACTACGAGGTAAGCGAGATTACACGCTCGCGCATCCTGATAGACAGCCGGTACGACACCCAAGACACCGAGGCGCACAAGTTTCTGGCGCCCTACACCCACAAAGTCGATTCGCTCATGAGTCCGGTGGTAGGCACCGTCGCCCGCGACCTTACCGTGCGCCGCCCCGAAGGCGCGCTTTCCAATCTGCTGAGCGACATACTGATATGGGGCTCAGCCCGCTTCGGCGAGCATCCCGACTTTGCCGTATACAACATGGGCGGCATCCGCGCCTCGCTCGCCAGGGGCAAGGTGACCATCGGCGACGTGGTCGATGTGGCCCCCTTTGACAACAAGCTGTGCCTGCTCACTCTCACCGGCGCCCAGGTGACCCAGCTCTTCGAGCAGATAGCAGCAGTAGGCGGCGAGGGAGTAAGCCACGAGGTGGCACTCGTCATCAGCAGCGACCACAAGCTGGTTTCCGCCACCGTGGGAGGCAAGCCCATAGACCCCAATGCCTCTTACCGCATAGCCACCCTGGACTATCTGGCCCAGGGCAACGACAAGCTCGACGCCTTCAAGCAGAAGACGCAGCTGGTGTCGCCACAGACCGAAGAGAACAACGTGAGATATATCATCATGGACTACTTCCGCACCCATGGCACGGTCGACGCTGCCATTGAGGGGCGTATCAAGGTCCAGTAAAACATAGGAGAAGACTTATGAAACGCATCATGATACTGGCTGCCGCCATCGTCGTATGTACCGCAGCCGCAGCCCGCAAGACGGTGACCATCACCATCATGCACACCAACGACACCCACAGCTGCATCCTGCCGCTCAACCCCAACCTCGCCGACACCGCCGTGGCTGGCCGTGGCGGCTATCTGCGCCGCATCGAGATGCTGCGCCAGGAGCGGCTCAAGGACCCCGACCTGCTGGTCTTCGACAGCGGCGACTTCTCGCAGGGCTCACCCTACTACAGCCTCTTCAAGGGCGAAGTGGAGATAGAGCTGATGAACCGTATGGGCGTCAACGCCTCTACCATAGGCAACCACGAGTTTGACTTCGGCGTGGAGAATATGGCACGTCTCTTCGACATGGCCAAGTTCCCCGTGCTCTGCGCCAACTATCGCTTCACGGGCACACCGCTCGAGGGCAAAGTCGAGCGCTATCGCGTGTTCCACGTCAAGGGTGTGCGCATCGGCGTGTTCGGCATCGACCCCAAGCTCAAGGGACTCGTGGACGACAAGAAGATAGGCGGCGTGGAATACCTCGACCCCATCGCCACTGCCAACGAGATGGCGCAGCTGCTGCGCACCCGCGAAGGCTGCGATGTGGTCATCTGCCTGTCGCATCTGGGCTGGCTCGAGCACGGCATGAGCGACCAGGAGGTGATAAGCCACTCGCGCGGCATCGACCTGGTGCTGGGTGGCCACAGCCACACCTACTTCCAAACGCTGCGCTATGTCAAGGACCTCGACGGCCGCCAGGTACCCGTAGACCAGAACGGCAAGCACGCCATCTATGTAGGCAAGATAGAACTGAAGGTGAAGCGCAAGTAACCACAGCGACCATCTACCACAAAGCCCTCGACGCTATCGGCGCCGAGGGCTTTGTCATTGATAATGGGGATGGTTTACTTGAGGTGCTTCTTGAGCTGCTTGCCCAGCAGGGTGTAACCCTTCTCGTTGGGGTGCAGTCCGTCCTTCATGAAGCAGGTGGGGTCAATCTTGCCCGAACCGTCCTTGAGAGTCAGGCAGTCGGTAAGGTCTACGAGTTCGGTCTTGTCGTCTGCCACAAACTTCTGCTCAAGCAGCTGGTTGATGCGTGCCACCTTGACCTCACGGTTCTTGGCGGGATAGACCTTGAGCACGTGAATCTTGGCCTGGGGCTGGCGCTCACGGATGAGGGCTGTGAGGTCAACGATACCCTGTGCTATCTCCTCCTCGGTGTTGACATAGTAGTTGTTGATACCGATGAGCAGACAGATGTGCTTGGGCTTGCAGCCCTCGAGCTCTCCGTGGTAGATACGCCAAAAGACGTTCTCTATACGGTCCCATCCGAAGCCCATATTGGTAACGCGGCGCTTGCCGAAGGTCTTGCCCCAAGCGGCTCCGCCATTGTTGACACCATTGACGGGATTGCCGCCCCAGAAGTGGGTGATAGAGTTGCCGATAAGCAGTATCTCGGGGTCGGTAGTGTGGTTGAGCTCGACCACCTGGTTATGGCGCACGCGCCATTCATAGCATCCGTCGCGACGCTGTGTGACGGGAGGGAACACCTTGTTGGGTGCGTCCTCGGCGAGCATCTCGCGCAGCTTCTTGATATAGGCGTCGGCATAGGCGCGGCAACCCAGGTCGTTGGGGTGAGAACCCTCTATCATATACTCTTCGCCAAAGGCGATGTCGGCCTTGCTCATATAGAAGAGGTTCTTGACTCCCTCTGCCTTGAGTTCATCGTAGGCTTTGTGGAGAGCGGCGTTGCCACGGTTGTACTTGGCGGCGACATTGGCGCGGAACACGCTGTCGGGCGTGGGGTGGCACTCGCAGAGCAGGATGGGGGCATCGCTCTTGGCGCGCAGCTTCATCACACCCTCCTTGGCACGCTTGATGATTTCGGGCTCCTTGAGGTTGAAGCTGTTGGGCATAGCGTCAACGACGAAGGCACGGGCATTGATTTCGCTGAGCATGTCGAAGACGGCAGGCTCCATGCGGGCAGAGCCCGAGAAGCCCAGATTGATGACGGGATATTCCATCTCGCGCTCCACGATATTGGTAATCGCCATACCGGGACGCGAGGGAGAGGCTCCCTGGATGATGGACGAGCCGTAGATGACGATGGGGCGCTCGGGCGACTGGTGGATGAACTGGAAGCTGGCATTGGCGTCGACACCTACCTCGAGCCACTTCACTCCATTGTAGTTGGGCAGATAGAGGGTATACTCCACGCCACGGCTCTTGTTCTTGAAGGTCAGGTTCTGCCATTCCATGCGGGCGGTGTCGGCCTTCATCTTCCAACTCATGTGGTTGGCTATCCAGTGGGTATCGCCGTCGGGAGTCTTGCCGTAGAGGTCTACGCCCGACTTGTTGATACCGGTCATATTGAAGCCGTTGTAGTTGTTTGACGGACATCCGTAGCGCACGCGGATAGTCTTGGAGTTGGAGACGAAGCGCACGATGACGCCGGCGGTCTGGGCCTTCAGGCTCCACACGTTCTTGGGCAGCGTGGCAGCGAATCGCTCGGGCAGACGGTCATAACTCTTCCCCATTTCCTTGTTCCAGGCGCGTCCGCAGATGTAGGGCTCGTCACCGTCCATGGGGTTCATCCATTTCACTTGTTGTGCCATAGCCTGGATGGTCATCATCCAGAGCAGCACGATCATCGAGATGTGTTTAATCTTCATTGGTTGTTTATTTTTAATAGTTAATGAGTTTCGTTTTAGGGTCTATTCAAAGTAGAATGTGAGCACTATCATCTTGGTGCGCGTCTCGCTGATGCTGCGGGCAAAAGGCTTCATCGCGTCGTCCTTGAGTTTGTCGGGATGGGAAGAGTCGAAGCTGTTGATGAGACTGAACATGAACTTCAGTTCGGGCCTCAACTTGAAGTAAGGCAGGTAGAAGTCGCAGCCCAAGCCCACCTCGGCAAAGGTGTCATAACGCTTCAGTCGCACGATGTCGTCATCTCTGCCGCTCAGATTAATCATGGGGTTGATACCCGCCATGATGTAGGGGCGGTGATTGTTGAAGCGCGGCGCGGCGAAGATGAGGTCGAGCGCCGAAGACACGTAGATAGACTTCAGGTCCTGATAGCGCACGATGCGGTTGCCACCAGCGTCGGTCTGGGTCTGATGATGGAAGGTGAGATGACGGTTGCCAAAGTAGAGGGCTGGGGCTACACGAAACTGGAAATTCTGACTCAGACGGAATTCGCCCAGTACACCCACGTTAAGACCAGCATCCCAGCGGTCCTGGTCGGCAGAGATGAGCACCTGCTGCTGGGTTCCGTCCTCGGCAGTGATGGTCTGCGGGCCTACGTTGACCATCTCCATATCCTGCATGTGGGTTCCCACGAGTATACCAAAATGAAATGGGCGCAGGTCGGTATAAGGGCGGTTCTCGACCTTGCGTTCCTGGGCATCGGCAGCCATCGTGGCTACGACAGCCATCAGGACAATAAGGATATATTTCTTCATCACGTGCATCACATTATATATATAATAAGGTGTAACGGCGCCCTTGGAGCTGCGCCCCACCACTATCTCTTGCAAATTTACGACAAAAATACTGAAACATACCCCAATTTCCGATAAAAATACATGACAGACAGTGAAAAGCACGCTCCGCATGACCATCATTGCACCGCCCGATGCCCTGACGAGTGGAAAAACAGAACAAGTTGCGCAACTTTTAGAACAGCATGTGAAAAAAATCGGCTACAACTCTTGCACACTTTGCATTAACTTATTATATTTGCAGCAGATAAATGGCACCGCCATTACCGACGGCGCCAATAGTATTAACTCAAAACACATAGATCATGAAAAAGATTTTATTTGTAGCAGTAATGTTACTGGCCTCAGCAGCCACATTCGCCCAGAACAGCGTAGGACAGTTTACATTTACCCCCAAGGTAGGTCTTAACATCGCAGACTTCCAGAAGTGCGAAGGCTCTGATGCCCGTTTCGGTCTTGTTGCCGGTGGTGAGTTTGAATATGGTCTTTCTGACATGGTAGGTTTGAGCTTCGGAGCTCTCTACTCAATGCAGGGTGCCAAGTACAAGGACGGCGGTGTTACCGAGACCTTGAAGGCCGACTACATCAACATCCCTCTGCTTGCCAACGTATATGTAGCTCCTGGTTTTGCTGTCAAACTCGGTCTTCAGCCCGGTTTCAACGTAAACAGTGAGTACAAGGCAGCCCGCGGCAGTTCATCTGTCACCACAAGCGTAGACGCTAAGACTGTAGACCTCTCTATTCCAATCGGCGTTTCTTACCAGTTTGACAATGTTGTCATCGACGGCCGTTACAACTGGGGCCTCACCAAGGTATATGAGAACAGCGACTACAAGAACAGCGTATTCCAGATTACCGTAGGTTACAAGTTCGCCCTCTAATCCAGTATAAAGTTTAACAACAATGGGGACTATCCGCCGCTTGGTTGGCGTATAGTCCCCATTTTCTGTATCAGCATTGGCGTTACTTCCTGCCTTTGCCTCGGTTGGCTCTCTGTTCACGGTATTTGGCTTTCTGCCTTGCCGAGCCCGAGCCGTGGGCACCGGTGATATACTTTTTCTTCTTGGCTTTGGTCTTCACTTTACCGTCTTGACCGCCGTTGCCTTTGGGCGCGCTTCTGAACACAAGTCCGCCCTCGATGATATCGTCGATGTCTGCCATAGTCTGTGATGGATTAATGATGGAACAAGCGCACACCTGTAAACGCCATGGCTATGCCATACTTGTCACAGGTGTCGATAACATTGTCGTCGCGTATGCTGCCTCCAGCCTGTGCGATATACTCTACGCCACTCTTGTGGGCACGCTCGATGTTGTCGCCGAAGGGGAAGAAGGCATCGCTGCCCAGTGCCACACCCTTGTTCTGGGCGAGCCACTCACGGCGCTCTTCTGCGGTGAGAGGCTCTGGCTTCTCGGTGAAGAACATCTCCCAAGTACCGTCGCGCAGCACGTCTTCCCACTCGTCAGAGATATACACGTCGATGGTGTTGTCGCGGTCGGCGCGACGTATGCCTGGCTTGAAGGGGAGCGCCATTACCTTGGGGCACTGCCTCATCCACCATGTGTCGGCCTTGCTGCCAGCCAGACGGGTGCAGTGGATACGGCTCTGCTGTCCGGCGCCGATACCGATGGCCTGACCATCCTTGACGTAGCATACCGAGTTGCTCTGGGTATATTTCAGGGTGATGAGGGCGATGACCAGGTCACGGCGAGCCTCATCGGTGAAGGTCTTGTTCTGGGTAGGGATGTTCTCAAAGAGAGCAGGGTCGTCGAGGCGTATCTCGTTGCGTCCCTGCTCGAAGGTGATGCCAAACACCTGCTTGCGCTCGATGGGCGCGGGCTGGTAGTCGGGGTCTATCTGTATCACGTTGTAGGTACCCTTGCGCTTGTCGCGGAGCACGGCGAGAGCCTCGTCGGTATAACCCGGAGCTATCACGCCGTCGCTTACCTCGCGCTTGATGAGCAGGGCAGTAGCCTTGTCACACACATCGCTCAGCGCCACAAAGTCGCCATACGAACACATACGGTCGGCACCGCGTGCACGAGCATAGGCACACGCCAGGGGCGACAGCTCGAAGTCTACGTCATCGACAAAGTAGATGTGGCGCAGCGTGTCGGTCAGAGGCAGACCGATGGCAGCTCCTGCCGGACTCACGTGCTTGAACGACGCTGCGGCGGGCAGTCCTGTGGCAGCTTTGAGTTCGCGCACCAGCTGCCAGGAGTTGAGGGCGTCAAGGAAATTGATGTAGCCTGGGCGGCCGTTGATAACCTGGAGGGGCAATTCGCCTTCCTCCATAAAGATACGGGAAGGCTTCTGGTTCGGATTACATCCGTACTTAAGTGCAAGTTCTTTCATCTTGTGAGTATTATATACTTTCGGGTGCAAAATTACGAAAAAAAGATTACACCCCGTGGCTGACATACAGTATTTTTTCGTATTTTTGCACCCATATTGTTTATGAGCAATTATCAGATGTTATGAAACGGGAGTTAGAGACACTTCTCAGAGGATTGGAATCGGGCATCGTGCGCCATGTTGATGCCCGCCGGCTGTGGCAGTTGGTCACTCACGGTCGCCGCCCATCAGACAAGACACTCGACCGACTTGCGCTGCTTGCCGGCTTTCAGAACTGGAAAGACCTGCGCGAGGCTATGCGTGGCGAGAGCGACGCTGCCTTCGGTTTTGAAGAAGAAAAGGAGAAGCCTCGCTCGTCCCAGCCATAACGGGGGACGGGCGAGGCTTCCCGGTTTTATAGTCTATCCGCCTTGGACTTGCCATAATTGGTTATATTATACCCCTGTCCTGGATAAGTTTGACTCGATAGCCCACGGAGATGATGGCATCGAGGTTATAGAACAACGTGTTGCGCCGAACCACTCTCGCACCTTCTTGTTGAACTACCGAGATTTTCTCGGTAGTTGCCTCCTTGTTCAATTCATTCGTACCATACATGTTCTTCAGATGCAAACCGATGTTATCAGCGGAACAATCAAAATGGCAGCCAATTAACATAACTTGGTAACCAAACTACATATACACCTTAATCCCATTCACCTCAAATATAGGAGCAGCGAAAAGAGTTTGGCTTCCTCGAAGGTAAGCATCGAGGACTCCACATCATACTCATAGGCAGACTTGTCATCTTAGAAGGTAGTGACACCGAGCGAGGTGGCGATGAAGCAGTCGAGATTGAACTTGCTCTTGGTGACACAAGTGAGGTTCATCCACAGATATTGCATGAGGCGATGGAGCAAGCTACCAGATAACAGCATAGGAAAGATGCACAAAGTGCAGGAAAGGCGGTGCGCCACGCCATAACTCCTTTGAAAATCGGGATTGGCTACCTTTCGTTATTGACTCCCACGCCTGAGAGATTGCAAAAGCTAAAGGTGCATATGAAGCGAAGCGTAACAGGAGGCGAAGACTGGGCTGCTGCCCACAAAGGAAAAGCCCTTGTCCTACGTTGCTTGGGCGCAAGACAAAGGCTTTACTGAAAGGCTGATTAGGAGAAGTTTCGCTTCATTGAAGTTTCATAGTCTTTGATGTCTTTACTTTTTACT
>UMBZ01002418.1_pt1 | contig 40734 bp, 30 predicted proteins | sample 1964091 | NCBI WGS metagenome assembly UMBZ01 (sample SAMEA4835954, study PRJEB28245) | human gut metagenome | biome: gut microbiome; material: fecal sample | place: Denmark | collected 2008
CAATCGTGGATTAAGGGAGCAGCGCTACCGCTGAATAGTTACGATGAAAAACTTTCAGTTTGTACACGTTTTCTTGACTTTTATGTATCATCTGTTTTCTTTTGTGGCGGTTTTTGCGGTTCTGGGGGATGCTCGGGTTTATGAAAGTTTAACGCTTGGCGGCGCAATGATGGTCCAGAAATTTGGAAAGTATGCGGAAAGGGAGTAATTTTGCATCTCTACAACATAAACAATCATGAATACTAAGAATTTGGCTTACCGCATCATCGCTACGGCTGTCGTCTGCGTCGCTACTCTCAGCATCAACGCTGCCGAGGTGGTCTACCGCATCGTGGAATACAACAAGACCATCGGCGATTTCACCCTTGCTGCCAGCGGCAGCGTGCCCCACAACTCCTGGGCTTATTTCGAAAATGACTTTGGTGCCACTACAGGCAACCGCTACAACCAGATACCGCGCAACCGCAAGGCTTCGCTTGTGCTCCAAGGCTGGCAGGGATGCCGCATCAAGAACATCACGCTCAGCATGTGTTCCAACAACAAGGAGGGCGAGGCTGCGCTCGTCGTCGCCGACGGAGAGACCACGGTCTACACCGAGGCTGCCGCCGAGTTCGGCAGCGACAAGTGGTTCGGACGCTGGGTGAGCAAGGACCTGGGCGTCTATGTCGACGTGACGCGCCACCTCGACCTCGCCGCCTTTACCTCCGACGAGGCAGTCATCACCGTCAAGGGTGGCACAGCCAAGGGCTCGGTCTATCTCGACGCCATTACCATCGAGTACGATGCTCCCGAGGGCGCAAGTCTTGAGTCGCCGCTGGGTTGGAGTTACGAGAAACTGGAAGCTAAAGGCACCCTCAACGAGGGCGACCAACTGATGATATTCCGCAATGGCTGCGCCGCTGCCGATATCGACGGCATGGAGAAGTCGCAGTATCTCGATGTGGTGGCGCTCGCCAATACCACCGATGTCAGCGATCCCGATGTGCTGCGCTTCAAGCTCGCCAAGGGCGAGACTGCCGGCTGCTGGACGCTCACCGACCAGTTCGGACGCCGCCTGGGGCCACAGCTAAGGGCAAGTTGGCTTGGAACGCCGGCGACACCCAGTGGAAGATAGAACTGGGCTACCAAGGCGCTACCATCTCCAGCGCCACAGCAGCCTATGGCACCCTCAGGTTCAATGAGCCTGAGAGCAGCTACGCCCGATTTGGACTCTATACCTCCAAGTCGCTCCTGCTGCCGTTCCTCTATCGCAGGACTACTCAGCAGCAGCCCGTCGCCATCTCGTCGATAGACTTTGGCGCGAGCGAGCAGTCGGCGAGCATCGACCAGAGCGTTCTGGCACTCCGCCCCGAGCTCAAGCCTTCCAAGGTGACCGACCGCCGCCTCGTATGGACCACCGACAATGCCGATGTGGCTACGGTCAACGGCGGACTGGTCATGCTCAACGGCGTGGGCGAGGCCACTATCACCGCCACCTCGCATGATGGAGGCGCCAAGGGCTCGATACTCATCAAGGTCACCGCCTCGACGGGCATCTCTACCACCGTCGCCCCCGCCACTGTCTCCCCAGCCGCGCGCAAGGTCATCGAGGGCAACCGCGTGGTCATCATCAAGGGCGACCACCGCTATGGTCTCGACGGTCAGCAGCAGAGATAGCATCACCTTCACCATATTCATCCCACGGCAAGGGCTGGGCACCACATCGGCGTCCAGCCCTTGCTGCGTCTGTAGCCCACATTTCTCTCTCCCTTTGGGCTGAATGTGCTCCGCCTTCATCGATTATATCTTCGCAGAGTTTGATTTCATTTTTTCAGAGTTGGATATCATCTTTTCAGAGTTGGAAATAATCATTGCACAACTTGATTTCACCTTTTCAGGGCATGAATTTATCTTTACCGTCATCGCGCCGCTCTTTGGCGTGGGCGTGTATTAGACGCTGGCAATTATGACATTAGGAGTAAAAAACAGCCCGACTTATTTTGCCATCATCCGAAGAATGATTATCTTTGCAACCAATAAAACCTAAATAAAAAATATAGTCAATTAAATCAACATTGTTATGGAAACAACCAATGGGGGTAGCCGTGGCTATCTCGTCAGCATCGTCATGGTGGCTGTGCTTGGCGGACTGCTTTTCGGCTACGACACCGCAGTCATCTCCGGAGCCGAGAAGGGGCTCCAGGCATTCTTTATGGGTGCTACCGATTTCACGTATACCGACTTCTGGCACGGGTTCACCAGCTCGAGCGCGCTCATAGGCTGCATCATCGGCTCTGCGCTTTCGGGGGTGCTGGCCACCGGCCTCGGCCGCAAGCGCACGCTTATCCTTGCCGGCATCATGTTCTTCATCTCAGCGTGGGGGTCCATGTGCCCGGAGAGTATGATACTCCCCGTGGGCAAGCCAGACCTTACGCTGCTGGTGGTGTTCAACATCTACCGCATCATCGGCGGCGTGGGCGTAGGATTGGCTTCGGCCGTGTGCCCCATGTATATCGGCGAGATAGCGCCGAGCCGCATCCGCGGCATGCTGGTCAGCTGGAACCAGTTTGCCATCATCTTCGGTCAGCTGGTGGTCTACTTCGTCAACTTCTTCATCCTCGGCGACCACATCGCGCCGCTCATCCAGAGCGTGGGAAGCGGCATGAACGAAATCGTCAATGGCACTGAGGCTGCCTGGGCCATCGAGACGGGCTGGCGCTATATGTTTGGCTCAGAGATGGTGCCCGCCGGACTCTTCGCCGTGCTCATCTGCTTGGTGCCCGAGACTCCGCGCTACCTCGTGATGGTGGGCAAGGACGACAAGGCCGAGCGCGTGCTGGCGCGCATCAACGGTGCCGACGAGGCGCGCCGCGTGCTGGCAGATATCAAGAACACGGTGACCCAGAAGACCGAGCGCATCTTCACCTATGGCGTCATGTGTATCGTGGTGGGTGTCATGCTGTCGGTATTCCAGCAGGCCATAGGCATCAATGCCGTGCTCTACTATGCGCCGCGTATCTATGAGGCGATGGGATTTGACAACCCGATGAAGCTCACCGTCTTCAACGGCGTGCTCAACCTTGGCTTCACCTGCGTGGCTATCTTCACGGTCGAGAAGTTGGGCCGCAAGCCGCTGCTTATCGCCGGCTCGCTCGGTATGGCGCTCGGCGCCATCGGCGTGGCGTTCACCTTCGGCGTGGCGGAGCTCAAGCTGCTCTGTATGATTAGCATCATGCTCTACTCGGTATCCTTCATGTACTCCTGGGGCCCCATCTGCTGGGTGCTCATCGCCGAGGTGTTCCCCAACACCATCCGCGGTGCTGCCGTGGCCATAGCTGTGGCGTTCCAGTGGATCTTCAACTGGATAGTCTCGACCTCCTTTGTACCTATGGCCAACAGCATGGGCTATATGTTCACCTACAGCCTCTACGGAGTCGTCTGCATCCTCGCTGCCATCTTCGTATGGCGACTGGTGCCTGAGACCAAGGGCAAGACCCTTGAAGATATGAGCCGCCTGTGGCGCAAGGAGAAGTAGGCGGTCATCTCCGACACGACCAAAGACAAAGCGGCGGGAGAAACCAGTGCAGTTTCTCCCGCCGCTTTCGACTTTATGGGGGTGGTGATACTACTTGAACAGCTTGAGCGCCTGCTTGACGGCGGGGCTGCTCTCGTTGACCACGTGGAAATACTCGCTCATATCCCAGAGGTCACGGGCAATGAGCCCTTTGATTTGCAGGCCCAACGTGCGACGCGTGGCGCGCAGCTCCTCGTCATCACGGGGCTTGATACCCTTCTTCCCAGCCTCTTCCTCTATCTGCTCAAAGAGCTCTTGGGGCACTTCAAAGCGGGCGTTGAAGTCGGCAAAGGTGGGGTAGCGCTCGCCCAACTTGCGGCGATGACTGTCGAGCCAGGAGACCATAGCCGGAACTACCACGCCGGCTGCCGTAATCTTGCGGTGCAGCTGGCTGTACTGCGTAGTGTCAAGGGGAATGAAGTAGTCGGGCATGATACCTCCGCCGCCATAGACCGTGCGATGCAGGCGCAGCGTCTGGTACTTCAGCGAGTCAGCAAAGTGGATGCTGTCGGCGCTGTAGAACTCGCCGTGCTTGTAGCGGGTGTCGATATCCTTGTTGTAGTCTACCGCGTTGCCCTTGGTGTAAGGCTTCTGGATGCAGCGGCCCGACGGGGTGTAGTAGTGGGCGATGGTAAGACGCATCATCGAACCGTCGGGGAACTCGATGGGGCGCTGGACGAGACCCTTGCCAAAGGTGCGACGTCCCACGATGACTCCGCGGTCCTGGTCTTGCAGCGCACCGCTGACGATTTCTGACGCCGAGGCAGAGAACTCGTTGACGAGGACCACTACCTTGATTTTGCGCAGCTTGCCGTTGCCGTCGGCATGATATTCGCGTCGCTTGTCATTGCGTCCTTCGGTATAGACGATGAGGTCGTTTTTGCCCAGAAACTCGTTGACTATCTGCGTGGCGCTCAGCATATAGCCGCCGCCGTTCTCCTGGAGGTCGAGGATAAGGTTCTTCATCCCCTCTTTGTTGAGCTTCTTCACCGCGTCCATGAACTCCTTGTAGGTATATGCCCCGAAACTGCCTATGCGTATATATCCCACCTGTGGACGTATCATATAGGCTGCGTCGATGGTGTTGAGGGGTATCTTGTCGCGCTTCACGTCGAAGTAGAGCACCTCCGCAATGCCTCTACGCACCACTCCCAGCCGTACCATGGTGCCTCGCTTGCCGCGTAGCCGACGCATGATTTCGCTCTGGTCCATCTTGACGCCGGCTATGGCTGTATCGTTGACGCTGATGATGCGGTCGCCGGCCATGATACCCACCTTCTCTGACGGGCCTTTGACCACGGGCTTGATGACGAGCAGCGTGTCGGCAGAGATGTTGAACTGTACGCCGATGCCGTCAAACGAGCCGCCCAGCGATTCGTTGAAGGCGCGCGCCTGCTTGGCTGTCGAGTAGCTCGAGTGCGGGTCGAGATTCTCGATCATGCCGCGGATGGCGTCTTCTGCCAGTTTGTTGTCGTCGACCGTGTCCACGTAGAGTGCGCTGATGGCCAGCGCCGCCCTGCGCATCTTGTCGTAAGGATTGTATGTCCCCTTGGCAAACAGATTTTGCGCCATAAGGGTAGAGGTTATAGCCGACAGGATGGCTATAATCAACATTCGTTTCATAACTATATATAATATAAGGATGTGATTAATCGAGTGGTGCAGAGTCGGGCTCGGGAACGTCCTCTTCGACTACGAGGTTGTCGATAATGAAGTTCTGGCGCTCCATAGTGTTCTTTCCCATGTAGTATTCCAGCAGTTTCTTGACCTGGTCGTTCTTGTGGAGCGTCACCTGTTCAAGTCTGATGTCGGGGCCGATGAAGTGGGCCATCTCGTCGGGGTCTATCTCGCCCAGTCCCTTAAATCGGGTAATCTCGGGCTCAGGCCCCAGCTCGGCGATGGCAGCCAGACGCTCTTCCTCATTGTAGCAGAACCTCACCACATAGTCCTTGTTGCCCTTGCCGGCAGGTTTGCCTTCGGTCTCGAGCACCTTCTTGTTCTTTATCTTGTTGCGTTTGTTACGTACTCTGAACAATGGCGTCTGCAGAACATAGACGTGGCCCTTCTTGATGAGGTCGGGGAAGAACTGGAGGAAGAAGGTGATGATGAGCAGACGGATGTGCATGCCGTCGACATCGGCATCGGTAGCCACGATGACCTTGTTGTAGCGCAGGTCATCAAGTCCTTCTTCGATGTTGAGCGCCGCCTGCAGCAGGTTGAACTCCTCGTTCTCATATACCACCTTCTTGGTGAGTCCGAATGAGTTGAGTGGCTTGCCGCGCAGTGAGAATACCGCCTGGGTGTTGACATCGCGGCACTTGGTGATACTGCCGCTGGCAGAGTCACCTTCGGTGATGAAGATACTCGACTCCTCCTTGCGCTCGTCCTTGGCGTCAGAGTAGTGTATACGGCAATCGCGCAACTTGCGGTTGTGCAGATTGGCTTTCTTCGCACGCTCTCGGGCCAGCTTGGTGATACCTGCCATCGACTTGCGTTCACGTTCGCTCTCCTTGATTTTGTTCTCGATGATTTCGGCCACATCGGTGTGGATGTGCAGATAGTTGTCCACCTCTCTCTTGACGAAGTCGCCCACGCACTTGTTGATCGACTCGCCGTTGGGAGCCATCAGGGTGCTTCCCAACTTAATCTTTGTCTGACTCTCAAACACCGGTTCCTCCACGTTGATGGCTATGGCAGCCACCAGACCATTACGGATGTCGGTGTATTCGTAGTTCTTGTTGAAAAACTCTTTGATGGTGCGGGCAATATGTTCCTTAAACGCCGACTGGTGAGTACCTCCCTGCGTGGTATGTTGGCCATTGACAAACGAGTAGTACTCTTCGCCATACTGGTTGGTATGGGTGAAGGCGATTTCGAGGTCTTCGTTCTTGATGCGGATGATGGGGTAGAGGCCCTCGACGGTCATGTTGTCGGTCAGCAGGTCTTCCAGTCCGTTTCGACTGCGTATGCGTCGGCCGTTATACATGATGGTAAGCCCCGAACTCAAGTAGGTGTAGTTGCGGAGCATGGTCTCGACGATATCATCGTGGTACGAGTAGTTCTTGAAGAGGGTGTTGTCGGGCTCGAAGTAGATGTAGGTACCGTGTTCGTCCTGAGTCTCTTCGGTGGTGTCGCTCTTGAGGATGCCACGCTCAAAGACCAGACTGCGCACGAGTCCGTCGCGATAGGAGCGTACCTCGAAGCGGCTGCTCAGTGCGTTCACCGCCTTGGCACCTACGCCGTTGAGGCCCACGCTCTTCTTGAAGGCTTTGGAGTCATACTTGCCGCCGGTGTTGAGCACACTCACCGCCTCTACGAGTTTGCCTTGTGGGATGCCGCGGCCATAGTCGCGCACGCTCACACGCAGATTGTCCATGACATCGACCTCGATGCGGTCGCCCGCCTTCATCTTGAACTCGTCTATAGAGTTGTCTATGATTTCCTTGAGCAGTACATAGATGCCGTCTTCGGCCAGATTGCCGTCGCCCAGACGACCGATATACATACCGGGACGCGTGCGCACGTGCTCCATGTCAGAGAGATGGCGTATATTGTCGTCTGTATAGTCGACGGGGGCTTCGTTCTGTCCGTCCACGACGGGCAATGTCTCTTTTTCGTCTTCTTTCATCATTCTATTGTTTTGCGGTAACAGCGGCGGCGCTTATGGTTGGTAGGAGCCAATGGACCCCACTGGCTCTGCACACCCTCGTTAGACTCCATTTCTACCTGGCTCTCGCCCCACTTGAAGCCGTAGGCCTGGTAGCGGGGGATGAGGTCGGCAAAGAGCAGCGCGTTGGCTCCCTTGGCACGGTACTCGGGCAGAAATCCCATCAACAGCAGGTCTACGCCTTCGGTCTTGTGGAACTTTATAGCACGTAGCAGGTGGTACCAACCGAAGGGGAAGAGGCGGCCGCGACGGCATTTCTGCAGCGCGCGGGAAAGCGAGGGGATGGTTATGCCCATTCCGGCCATCTTGTTGTCGTTGTTGCCGTCTTCGATGACCGTGATGAGGCTCAGGTCAGCCAGTGGCAGATACATTTTTATGTATTGTTCTATCTGCCGGTCGGTAAGTTCGGAGAAGCCATAGAGGTCTTTGTAGGTCTCGTTGACCAGTTCAAAGAGCTTGCGGCCATATCCGCCCTTGAATATGTCCTTGCGGGTGAGCTTGCGCACGTGTAGATTGTAGCGTTTCTCAATCATCTGCGCTATCTTTGAGTATTTCTCCGGTATCTGGTCGGGCACTTCGAGAAAATACTCCACATAGTCGTTGTCCTTGCTCCATCCCTCGAGACGCTCCATGTGCTCGGGGTAGTAAGGGTAGTTGTAGATGGTGGGCATGGTACCCAGTTTGTCGAAACCGAAGGTGAGCATACCCTCGGGGTCCATGTCGGTGAAGCCCAGTGGACCCACGATGCTCTTCATGCCTTTCTCGCGGCCATAGTCTTCGACAGCCTGGAGCAGCGCGCGCGTCACCTCGATGTCGTCGACGAAGTCTATCCATCCGAAGCGCACGTCCTGACGCTCCCAGCGCTCGTTGGCACGGTGGTTGATGATGGCTGCCACACGGCCCACCAGGCGTCCGTCGCGATAGGCAAGGTAGTATTCGGCTTCGCAGAAGTCGAAGGCGGCATTGCGGTCGCGGCTCAAAGTGTTGAATTCATCGCTGTAGAGGTTGGGCACGTCATAGGCGTTGCCGGCATATAAATCGTAATGGAAATCGATGAAAGTACGGAGGTCTTTCTTGCTTTCCACACGCTTGATTACTATATTTGACATATTATTATGGTGGATATCATTAATATGCAAAAATAGTAAATTAAACGGAGATTGCTGCAGAAAATTATCAGATTTTTTCGCAGACGAGCAAAATATGGCTGCCGTCGCGCTGGGTAGTGCCAAAGATATAGGTGGTCCCGCCGTCTTTCAGACGCAGCCGTTGGCGCAGTTGGACGGCGCTGAGCGGCATGTTGCGCACCGTGATGTTGGCGCGGTCTATGCCGTCGAGGGCACGGCGCAGCTGTTTGCGGTTGAGGGTGGTTGTGGCGGTGATGCGGAAGCCGCGACCCGGAAAGCGGGCTATGGCTTCGCTGCCTATAAAGAGGTTGGAGTTTGGGGCTATCATCCTCGTCTGGTACCGTTGGCATACCTGTGCCATCAGTCCCGACTTCATTACCGATGCGTTGGGTTCATAGAGATACATCCCCTCGCCAGCCGGGGTGTCGAGATAGTGGGGCTGCGAGTCGTTGGGGGTGAAGACGCACACCTGACGGTCGTTCACGCAGTCCACGGTGGGCATGCCCTTGCTCTCTGCCGAGCATACGAGCAGCAGTTCCTTACACTCGCCACCCACCGAGACGATGTGTACCTCGCTCACGCAGCCCAAGGCTCTCACCGCCTCGTGCCAGTCGAGCATGGGCGAGAGCTTCACCATCACCCATCTGCCTTTGGCGCATAGGGTGGGGGCAAGCCCGAGCACATCGGGGGTGCAGTCGGCGATGGCGTAGGTGCGCCCGCCGGCGGCGTCGCGTCGGGCGGGGTCTATGTATATCAGCGTCTGTGGGGCGATGGTGTCGAGTGCCTTTTCTGCCTCGGTACACATCACCGTGGCTGTGCGCCCGAGCACCGAGAGATTGTGGCGCATCAGCGCACACAGTTCCTCGTTGCGCTCCACATAGGTGGCGTTTCTGAATGTGGTCGAGAGTGCCAGAAAGTCTATGCCGAAACCACCCGTGAGGTCGGTCATCGACGCGCGGTCAGCCTCGGCGATGAGGCGGCGTGCCACGCGCAGCTTGTAGTGGGCTGCCGTCTGCGACGAGCATTGCTCCATCGACAGATGCACGGGATAGTGTATGCCCTCGATGCGTGCCAGCAGCGGCAGTTTGGCTGCCGCCATCTGCCGCCCGCGTATCTGGTCGAGCGCCCAGGGCATATCCACCTCGGGATGCTTGCTCCCCATGAGCGCCAGTTGCCTTACATCGTCGCCGGCATGGTCGCGCACAAACTGCAGTGTCGCTTCGTCCACTCTCTTGGTCATGTTGTCTCTGTCAGGGGGATGGGTTATGGATGTCCGTCGCTCTTCTTGACCAGTCGTCTGAAGTTCTTGATGCGGTGAAAGGTCAGCATATTGGCGTCGTGACCGCTGTGGGCGAGTTCGCCGTCGGGACCTTCGTATGCGGTGCGCGATACGTAGATGATGTCATTGCCCTCGGTCATCCAGTCGATATACTGGAAGGCGTGGTGCTTCATGTCGGGATGGGCGAGTAGCGTGGCGTGGCGCGTCCATTCACGCAGATCGGGCGAACTGATGAGTACCACGTAGTTGCGCACATCCAAGCCGGTGGCAGAACCTTCTCCCTCGGGCGCGGCGTTAACCAGGCTCCAGTAGCGATGGGTGAGCGAGTCGTAGCGGATGGTAAACTTCTTGCAGCCGCCAGGCATATCCACCAGGTCTTTGTCGTCAAACGACAGTTCGCGGCAGTCGTCGCTTACCTTGATTATCGCTGCCTTCTCGGTCACTCCGTTGGGCGTGTTGGCTCTCATCACGTCTACCATATTGCCGTCAGGGGCTACCACGGCGTTGCCGTCCAGCCATCCGTAGACCTTCTCCTTGAGATGGGGCATGGCGTGCAGGTTTACCGAGCGTGTCCAGTTGGAGGTTTCGAGTAGGTCGGCTCCCACAGGCGCCGATATCATCATGGCGCTATAACTCATGGGCCATGTCGTAGCGGGTGCTTTGGCATATTCTATGGCCTTCCATATCCTTCCTTGATGCATCACCACGGGAGTGGGGGCGCTGTGATATTCGCCCTCGGCGAGCAGACCATGGTGGCTGTCGCTCGGAGTGGTCCACGACTTGCCGTCGGTAGAGCGGCGTATGACCAGGTTGCCATACTCACGGTCTGTACCGATGAGGTAGAGCGTGTCTGATATGCAGAATACTGACGACCAGAACTGCCCTTTGACCACCGACTGTCTTTTCCATGTCAGTCCGCGGTCTTCCGACTTGTATACCTCTGTATTATATTCTGTCTGGCTGTTGGCAAAGAGGTCGTGGGTGGCTATGTAGTCACCGTTGGGCATGATGCAGATGGAGGGCGAGCCCACATACATGCCTTTGCTTGCTGGGTGATAGCAAATGGTTACTCCGGGTGCCGAAGCCCACATCCAGGAGAGGTGCAGCAGGCACCCTAAGAGAAGCACAGTTCTACGTATTGTCTTCATTAGGTTTATGTTTTGTATCCACAAAATTACGCAAACTATCGCGGAGAACAAAGAAATGTGGATAGAAACTAAAATAGTTGACGGAATATTTGTCGATTACGTTGCCTTTTCATATATTTGCACCTATAAAACCCATACAAGGCATAAGCGTACTGCCTGCAACCTATATAAAAACGACTAAAGTCAGTCTAAATTATAAAACCAATGCAATTATGAGAAAATCATTACTCATTGCCGCTATGTTCGGCATGTCTGTTGCTGCAAGTGCCCAGCAGACCTTCACCCACATTACCATCAAGAGTGGGTTCAACCAGGACGTTATCTGTGAGGATAAAGACCGTATCACCGAGACTACCACCCAGTCCGATGCACCCGACCTGCAGGGCATCGATGGCTCAGGCTTCGCCTTCTTCACCACCGGCGTGCAGACCAATGGTGCCATGTGTGGCGACGACGGTATGTTCAAGTCTTCGCGCACCGGCGCCACCTTCAAGGTGATGCCCACCCAGCTCAATGCGCTTGTGCTCAAAGGCACTAAGAAAACCACTGTCGCTGGCAACTCTGTCATCATTCCCGGCAGTGCTGTTAGGGGCGAGCTCGTGTTTGAGACTCCCATCAAGGCCAAGTCTATCTATGTGGTGGGAACCAGCGCCGATGGCGACAGCCAGATCAAGGTGACTATCAACTATACCGACAACACCACCGCCGACGGCAGTATCACCATGTACGACTGGGGTAGCAGCTCTTCTGACGCCAACCAGGCAGCTGTAGTTACCAACTTGGGGCGCATTGCTACCAAGAAGAATTGGGCAGGCGCGGCTGGCAACATCGATGCCTATTCGTTCAAGCTCTATGAGTCGGCTGTCAACACCGATAATACCAAGACCATCAAGAGCGTTACCGTCGAGCAGACTTCCGATGACCGCAGCGTAGCCATCTTCGCCGTTTCTACCAGCAACGATGTTGTGGCCAACGGCATCGGCGAGGTGGAGGCCCCCTCGGCTGTCGCTGCCTACTACACCCTTGACGGCGTGCGCGTGGCAGAGCCCGTTCGCGGCGTGACTATCGTTAAGTACACCAACGGTTTAACCCGTAAAATCGTCAAGAAGTAATACCTTATTAATATATACGCGCACGCGAGAGCCGCGTGCGCCGACTGACGAAAAGAGCGGATGCAGCCACCTGCATCCGCTCTTGTTATATTGTCTGGCGTTAGTTTCCTATTTCTTTTTCTTGAAGAGGCCCTTCACCTTGTTCACTGCACTCTTGGCGGCATCACCCACCTTGGCACCGGCACTCTTTCCGGCATCTTCCTTCACGCTCTTTGCGGTGGGCACACCACCCTTTACACTCGGAGTTGCCGATGGGGGATAGCCTGCCAGTTCGCCGAAGTACTTGTAGAGGCGGTCGTCTTCATTCTTGTCGCCCGATGTGGTCTTTACCTTTGACTTCTGGACACCGTATCGGGGATGACTCAACTCTATCTCTATAGGCGTAGACTTGCTGTCGAGAATGATGGTGACCTTGTATTTGTTGTTCTTGTCTTCCTTTTCGCTGATGACGAATACCTCTTTGTTGCCACCCTTCTTGTAGCTTTGGATGTCAAAGCAGGGGTCGCTGTCGCCGTCCATCCAGAACAGTTTCTTGTTGCGGTCAATCACATTGCGTCCGAAGTCTGTGTACAGCAGCTGGATTTGTGCTGATGCGCCTACAGCCATGGTAAAAAGCACCAGCATTACTAATAATCTCTTTTTCATAATGTTTGTGTTAGTTAATAATTAAGACAATGTCCGCTGCAAATTTAATAAAATATCTCGTCAACGCAATGCCTGTTGCCGTTTTTTTTTTTAGGGTATAAAAAAAAGATACCTTGTCTCCCGACAAGGTACCCTTCATTTCTAAAAAATAAAACCTATATAAAAAATTGTCTATTGAAGTCTAAACTTGAGTGAGTTCTTAAGGTTGTTGGTGCCATTGCCAACGAGCGCCACGAACTCTCCGTCTTCGGCAGTCCAGCTCTGAGTCTTGTCGTTGTAGAAACTCAGTGCCTTGACGTCGATGGTAATGTTCACCTGGCGGGTTTCACCTGGCTGGAGATAGACCTTGTCAAAGCCTTTCAGCTCTTTGTAGGGGCGCTCCAGCGAACTCTCCTTGTCGTGGATGTACAGCTGCACCACCTCGGCGCCAGCGCGTCGGCCGGTGTTGGTTACATCTACGGTGAATGTTATCTTGCCGTCGCGAGTCATGGTGGTCTTGTCTGCACGCAGGTTGGCTATCTTGAACTGTGTATAGCTCAGTCCGTAGCCGAATGCAAACAGCGGTGTGGTCTTGGCATGGTCTACCCAGCGGTAACCCACATAGAGACCCTCCTTGTATTCGCGGTCGATAATCTTCTTGTCCTTGCGCCAAGTGCCGGGATAGGTGTTCAGCGCATGAGCGCCTACATCCTCCAGCTTGGCGGGCATGGTGAAGGGCAGCTTGCCCGATGGGTTGGCGTCGCCAGCGAGTACAGCTGCCAAGGCGTTGCCTGCCTCTGAACCCAGGAACCATGCCTGTACGATGGCGGGAACCTTGGCGTGCCAGGGCATTGCCACGGCGTTGCCCGATACGTTGACGTATACCATATTCTTGTTTACGGCTGCCAGAGCCTCTATCAGCTCGTTCTGTCCGTAAGGCAGTTCCAGACCCTTGCGGTCATAGCCTTCGGCGTCCTGGCCGTCACACTTGTTGAGTCCGCCTACGAAGATGACGTAGTCGGCACCCTTGGCTTTCTCTATGGCTTCGCGTTTCAGCTCTTCGGCAGAGCGGTTGTCGCGCAGGTCTGTATTGAAGCGGTAGCCCGAATAGCTCACGATGGTGTCGCCCACATATCCGCGGGCATAGTCTATCTGTACCTTGTCGCCCAGACGAGCCTTGAGTCCGTCGAGGGGACTTACCTCGCGCTGTACCTTCAGCGATGACGAACCACCACCTACAGTCATGGGCTTTATGGCGTTCTCTCCTACCACCAGAATGCGCTTTGCGTTGGCGTTGAGGGGCAACAGCGAGCGCTTGTTCTGCAGCAGAACGATACCCTCTTCACCTATCTTGCGAGCCACATCGTAGTGGGCTTCAGAGCACATGAAGCCGTAAGCGCGCTGACGGTTCATGGTTGTGCGGAAGTGCAGTCTCAGCACGCGGCGAACCTTCTCGTCGAGGTCTTTCATGCTGTATTTGCCTGAGAGGATGCCCTCCTTGTAGGGACGCGCCAGGTAGTAGTACTCATAGGCGTTGTCCTTGCCTTTGGCGAGACCGTCGGTGTGGGTACCGAACTCCATGTCCAGACCATACTTCACGGCGTCGTCGGTAGTGGTGTGCACGCCCCAGTCGGTCATGGCTACACCGTCAAACTTCCAGTCGCCTTTCAGTATCTTGTTGACCAGCACGTCGTTGGCGCAGCAGGGCTGGTTATTGTAGAGGTTATAGGCACACATTACTGCCCATACCTTGCCTTCTTCCACAGCAGCCTTGAAGGCGGGGAGGTAAATCTCGTGCAGCGCACGGTCGCTTACCACCACATTGTAGCGCTTGCGGAAAGCCTCTTCATTGTTCAGCGCAAAGTGCTTGGCACATGCGGCAGTACCGGTGCTCTGGATGCCCTGGATATAGGGAACTACCATGCGTGAGGCGAGGAACGGGTCTTCGCCGAGGTACTCGAAGTTGCGGCCGCCGATGGGCGAGCGATAGATATTCATGCCGGGACCCAGCACCACATCCTTGCTGCGATAGCGGGCTTCTTCGCCCAGGCTTACGCCATAGTCGCCGGCAAGTGCGGGGTTCCATGTGGCGGCAAGACAGGTAAGTGCGGGGAAAGCCACACAAGAGTCATTGGTCTGTCCGGCGTCGCGCCACTTGTCCCACAGTGTGTTGGGGCGTATACCATGAGGACCGTCGTCGGTCCAGAGGTCTGGAATGCCCAGTCTGGGCACGCCTGCTGCCGAGAACTTGCTCTGTGCATGGATGACGGCTATCTTTTCATCGAGGGTCATGCGGCTGAGCACGTCGTCGATGCGTTGTTCCACAGGTTTGGTTTCATCAAGATAGGTCGGAAGCGTCTGCGCTCCGGCGTTCATTCCAATTAAGAGTAAACACGATATTAGCAGCTTTTTCATATACATTATTATATTAATTGCTGCAAAGTTACCACAAATCCTTGACATGTACACATAATTAATGATAAATCTTTGTGCATAAGGTCATTTTTGTCATCTTTTTTGCGCAAAAGTTGAGCCGGGCCGGGCTTTTCTTCGCTTTTTCCCTATTTTCCTCCGCAGTGAGGGCAGGCGTATCTGCCAGGATATCTTGTAAAAATGCCATTCTGCAGCACAAAGTTGCGCTTTTCTTTCCATGGATAGGCAGAAAATAGTAATTTTGTACACTATAGTTAGTCATTACCACCACGTCTGCGAGCCACCCGACGCAGACCACAAACCTGATAGAGATGAAAAAATTACTGATTACACTCGTTGCTATGATGTTTGTCAACGCCATACCCACCCATGCACAGCGCCAGACCACGCGTGGCATAGGTGTCTACCCAGGCCGCCAGTCTGAGAGTTTCGCCCCCACGCTCCGCCGTGACTTCGACTACCGCAATACGGCCCTCCACCGCATGGTCTATCAGTCTTCATCACTCGATGCCAACCTCACCGGACAGCTCGTCACCGACGGTGCCGTATACCGGGGCGAGCCCTGCCGTCTGCAGGTGTCCATGCCCGACGGCGTGGTGGCGCGCCGCGATGCCGAGAAACTGCTCGACGGCAACGTGCATACCCGTCTGATGGTCAAGGGCGAAGATACCTTCGTGCAGTTTGACTGGACGGCGATGGATGTAGACATCGACGCCTTCGACATCCTCGCCGAACCCGTCTATCTGCCCGGCCGGGCCACCGGAGGCTACGCCATAGACTTCCTTGCCTCCAACGACGGCAAGACATGGACCCTCGTGGGCGGAGAGCGGGGCGACGGCATGCCCGGCGAGCCCACCCGACACACCGGAAGCAACGACCCCAACAAGCAGGAAGACCCCGTGAGACTGCCCATGCGACTGGTCAAGAAGCAGATAGCCTTCTCCAAGCCCGGACGCTACTCCCATCTGCGCATAAGGCTCCACATGACGGGCTGCACCTACTGGCGGTTCTACGAGGCACGACCCATACGCCACGGCCGTGAGCAGCTGGCGCTGCCCTCATCCTGTTATACCAGTGCGTGGATGAGTGCCGGAGGCGCCGACGAGTGGCTCATGGTCGACCTGGGCACGCCAGTGATAGCCGACCGCGTGGTGATGCACTGGATACACCCCGCCCGTCGCGGCGAGATACTCGTCTCGCAGGATGGCGACCAGTGGCAGCAGATAGGCGACCTGGGCCGTATCAAGGTCAAGGGGGGCGTGCAGACTCTTCGCCATCATTTCACCGCCCGCTATGTCAAACTCATGATGCGCCAGCCCGACCCGTCGGGCCACTATGCGCTGAGCGAACTCCAGGTGATGGGGCGCGGAGGTCTCTCTGCCATACCCGCCGAGCGGCAGGGTATGGTCCACGGCCGATACTACCTCAACGGAGGCGACTGGAGGCTCTTCCGCGACGGGGCGGCTGACTCTGTCCTTGCCACGGTGCCCGCCACAGCCCTGCAGAGTTATATTAATATAGGTGCGGTGCCCAATACCAACCACGCCGACAACCTGCGCATGGTTTCAGAGTCGTTTTTTCATTCCGACTTTACCTATACCACCACCTTCGATGCCCCGGCCGAGTACGAGGGGCGCCATGTGTTCCTCAACTTCGATGGTATCAACTGGAAAGCCTCTGTCCGCCTCAACGGCCATGACCTCGGGCGCATAGAGGGAGCCTTCATGCGTGGACGCTTCGATGTGACCGGCTGTCTCCTGCCCACGGGCAACCGCCTCGAGGTGAGGGTGGAACGCCCCGCCCACTTCGGCGCAGTCAAGCAGAAGACCACCGAGAGCACCGACATGAACGGTGGCGTGCTGGGAGCCGACAACCCTACCTTCCATGCTTCGATAGGATGGGACTGGATAACCTCTACGCCCGGCCGAGAGACCGGCATCTGGAACGACGTCTACCTGAGTGCCAATGGTGGCGTGAGTCTGGCAGACCCGCTGGTAGACAGCCGCATAGACCCCGTCGACTTGCTCGCCACGATGACCCCCAAGGTGTGGGTCACCAACCACCGCGACACCGCCGTGGTGGCTACGCTGCGCGGATGGATAGGGGCGATAGACTTTGCCCGACAGGTGACGCTCCAGCCCCGCGAGAGCCGCGAGGTGACTTTCTCGCCCGACGAGTTTGCCCAACTGCAGCGCCAGCCCATGCACCTCTGGTGGCCCGTGGGCTATGGCAAGCCCCACCTCTACCGGGCCGGTTTTGCCCTTCTTGAGGACAGTGAGCAGATAGACTCGCTCCACTACCAGGCTGGCATACGACAGATGACCTACAAGGAGATGGGCACCCGTCTGCAGTTCTTTGTCAACCACCGCCGTGTGGTTCCACTGGGCGGCAACTGGGGTTTCTCCGAGACCAACCTCTGCTACCGAGGCAGAGAGTACGACCGCGCGGTGAGGTATCACAAGGAGATGAACTTCAATATGATACGCAACTGGGTAGGACAGACCGGCGACCGCGAACTCTATGAAGCCTGCGACCGCCATGGTCTGCTGCTCTGGCAAGACTTCTGGCTCGCCAACCCCTGGGACGGCCCCGACCCTTATGACAACCGTCTCTTCATGGCCAATGCCGAAGACTATATCCGCCGCATCCGCCGCCACGCCTCGATAGCCATCTACGTGGGCCGCAACGAGGGCTATCCGCCTGCCGAGCTCGACAGCGCCCTGCGCCGCCAGGTAGACCTGCTCCATCCGGGCTTGGGCTATATCTCCAGTTCTGCCGACGACGGTGTGTCGGGTCATGGCCCCTACCGGGCGGTCGAAGCCGAAGAATATTTTACCAGCCAGAGCCACCGACTGCACTCCGAGCGCGGTATGCCCAACATTCCCACCATCGAGAGCCTGCGACGCATGCTCAGCCCAGCCGACCTCTGGCCTATCGGTGAGGGATGGGCGCAGCACGACTTCACCCAGAAGGGCGCGCAGCGGGGCTCGACATTTCTGGATATGATGCAGCGCCGTTTCGGACCCGCCGCCGACGCACGCCAGTTTGCCGAGTGGGCACAGTGGATCAACTACGACGGCTATCGCGCCATGTACGAGTCGGCGCAGCAAGATAGACAGGGACTGCTCATCTGGATGTCGCATCCGGCATGGCCGTCGATGGTATGGCAGACCTACGACTACTATCTCGAGCCTACGGCAGCCTACTTCGGAGCCCGCAAGGCGTGTGAGCCGCTCCACATCATGTACAACGCCCATACCCGCAAGGTGCAGGTGGTCAACATCACCCCCGTCACCCACTGCGACATGGAGGCGCTGATAGAGACGATAGACATGCGGGGCAGGGTGATACGCACCGACTCGCTATGGGTAGACGCCTATGCCGACGCCACCACCGATGTGGCGGCGGTGCGCATGCCCGACAGCCTCTCGGTGGGCTATCTCCGCTTGAGACTCTACGAGAGGGGGTATCTGCGCTCAGACAACTTCTACGTACAGGCAGCCAGCCCCGAGTGTTACAGCGCGCTGAAGCATCTGCCCGTGACACACCTTACGCTCCGCGAAAATTTCAGCCGACAGGGCGACACCTGGCATGGACAACTGACGGTGACCAACACCTCCGACACGCCCACACTCATGATACGCCTCTGCCTCAAGGGCGATGACGGCGAGCAGATACTGCCCGTGGTCTATAGCGACAACTACTTCGCGCTGATGCCGGGCGAGATCCGCGATGTCACGGTGGAGTTTGCCGACGAAGACCGCCGCGACAGCCAGCCCCACATCGAGGTAAGTGCCTTCAACGGCAAGGCAGAATAGCCCGCAGCCCAAGCCGCAGCAGCAGGCGACAAGGCTGGCTGCATCCAAGCCGCCGCGCGATGCCGTTAAGCCACGGTTGCCGACATCCAAACCATAACGCGCTGCATCCAAGCCCCCGCGCGCCACAAGCAAGCCATTGCACCATCCCCGGCCATCATCGCCAGGGGCGGTGCAATGGCTTTCTTTATGCTGGTGGTCGAGTAGGGCGCCGCCGCGATGGCCATGGGCGGTTCGTATCAGTAGGCACGAGGGCTCGTGACATAAGAAACGTGGGCTCGTGACTTATGATACGTGGGCTCGTGTCAATAGTTACGAGCCGGCAAAGGTGGTCTCGGCTTGACGGTCGGTGGTTTCGGGACGGTCGAGAGGGGCTGCCTAACCTCGTAGGGGCCAGTGCAGAAGGGGGTTCCTTAAAAATATTGCGCGCGAGAGTAATAAAAAAGGCAATCTCTTGCGTCAATTCTCAGATATTTTATATCTTTGCAACGTAAGAAATAAAAAATAAAACCTAAACATACGTATTGAGTATGAACAAACATTTGTTGTTGGGCTTTGACGTGGGCAGCAGCTCGGTCAAGGCTTCTCTGGTAGATGTCAACTCTGGAGAGTGTGTGGCTACGGCTTTCTACCCCGAGCACGAAGCACCGATTAAATCAATCAGAAATGGTTGGGCTGAGCAAGACCCTGAAATGTGGTGGGCCAATGCCAAACTGGCGCTTGCCTGCATCATGGCCGAGAGTGGCGCCAAGGGCGACGACATCCGGGCGATTGGCATCTCTTATCAGATGCATGGTCTGGTGTGTGTCGACAAGGCACAACGGCCCGTGCGCGACGCCATTATCTGGTGCGATTCGCGTGCTGTACCCTATGGAGAGAGGGCTTTTGCCGACCTGGGCAGCGACCGCTGTCTGTCGCATCTGCTCAACTCGCCCGGAAACTTCACCGCCGCCAAACTGGCGTGGGTCAAGGACAACGAGCCCGAGGTCTATGAGCGTATATACAAGGTGATGCTGCCCGGCGACTACCTCGCCATGAAGCTCAGCGGCGTCGTCAACACCACCGTATCGGGCCTCTCCGAGGGCATGTTCTGGGATTTCCAGGCCCACGATGTCGCCGGCTTCCTCCTCGATTACTATGGTTTCGACAGAGACATCCTCGCCGACATCGTGCCTACCTTCGATGTGCAGAGCCGCGTGAGCCGGGAGGTGGCTGACGAGCTGGGACTCAGCGAAGGTACGCCCATCAGCTACCGCGCTGGCGACCAGCCCAACAACGCGCTCAGTCTGAATGTCTTCAATCCCGGTGAGATAGCCTCGACGGCTGGTACGTCGGGTGTAGTGTATGGAGTGTTAGGTGATGTTAATTATGATAAAAAGAGTAGGGTAAATACCTTCGCGCATGTTAATTATACTGAAGACCTCACGCGTCTGGGCGTGCTCCTGTGTATCAACGGCACCGGTATCCTCAATGCGTGGATGCGCCGCAACGTGGCTCCCCAGGGCATCTCTTATGCCGACATGAACGCGATGGCTGAACAAGTGGCACCAGGTGCCGACGGACTGCGCATCATCCCCTTCGGCAACGGTGCCGAGCGGGTGCTGGAGAACCGGGAGGTGGGATGCTCCATCCACGGCATCGATTTCAACCACCATACACAGGCTCATCTGGTGCGCGCGGCCCAGGAAGGCATCGTATTCAGCTTCTGCTACGGCATGGAGGTGATGGCAGAGATGGGCATGGATATCCGCAAGATACACGCGGGAAAGGCGAATATGTTCCTGAGCCCAGTATTCCGCGAGGCGCTCGCCACCACCTCGGGAGCGACCATCGAACTCTATGAGACCGACGGCAGCGTGGGCGCCGCAAAGGGTGCCGGCATGGGCTGCGGCATCTACAGCAGTCACGAAGAGGCGTTTGCTACCTTGCGCAGGCTTGCCGTGATTGAGCCCGATGAACAGAAACGTGCGCAGTATGCACAGGCTTATGCCGAATGGAAAGGTATATTGCTACCAATGACATGACAATCTAAATATAATAAAACTTATATGTACTAATTATGGCAAAAGAGTATTTTCCACAGATTGGCAAAATCCCCTTTGAGGGCACTGCCAGCAAGAACCCTATGGCTTTTCACTACTACGACGAAAACAAAGTAGTTGCAGGTAAGAAAATGAAGGACTGGTTGAAGTTCGCAATGGCGTGGTGGCACACGTTGGGCGCCGCAAGTGGTGATCAGTTTGGCGGACAGACACGCTCCTACGAGTGGGACAAGGCCGACAGCGCCCTGCAGCGCGCCAAGGACAAGATGGACGCAGGCTTTGAAATCATGGAGAAGCTGGGCATCCACTATTTCTGCTTCCACGATGTGGACCTCATCGACCCCGCCGACGATATCGACGAATACGAGGCCAACATGAAGGCCATCACCGACTATGCGCTCGAAAAGATGGCTGCCGCCGACGACATCCGTCTGCTCTGGGGTACTGCCAACGTATTCAGCGACAAGCGCTATATGAACGGTGCTGCCACCAATCCCAACTTCGATGTAGTGGCTCGCGCTGCCGTGCAAATCAAGAACGCCATCGACGCCACCATCAAACTGGGTGGTCAGAATTACGTGTTCTGGGGTGGACGCGAGGGCTATATGAGCCTGCTCAACACCGATATGAAGCGTGAGAAGGAGCATCTGGCTCAGATGCTTACCGCTGCACGTGACTATGCCCGCGCCAAGGGGTTCACTGGCACCTTCCTCATCGAACCCAAGCCCATGGAGCCTACCAAGCACCAGTATGATGTCGATGTAGAGACGGTAGTAGGCTTCCTGCGCGCTCACAACCTGCAGGACGACTTCAAGGTAAACATCGAGGTCAACCACGCTACACTTGCCGGCCATACCTTTGAGCATGAACTGGCTGTTGCCGTCGACAACGGCATGCTGGGCAGCATCGACGCCAACCGTGGTGACGCACAGAACGGATGGGATACCGACCAGTTCCCCATCGACAACTTCGAACTCACTCAGGCCATGATGCAGATTATCCGCAACGGTGGTCTCGGCAACGGTGGCTCTAACTTCGACGCCAAGCTGCGCCGTAACTCTACCGACCCCGAGGATATCTTCATCGCCCACATCAGTGGTATGGACGCTATGGCTCGTGCGCTCGAGAACGCAGCCGAAATCCTCGAAAACAGTGAGCTGCCCCGCATGGTCAAGGAGCGTTACGCTTCGTTTGACAGTGGCAAGGGCAAGGACTTCGAGGAAGGAAAACTCTCGCTCGAGGACCTCGTGGCTTACGCCAAGGAGCACGGTGAGCCTGCCCAAATCTCGGGTAAGCAGGAATTCTATGAAACCATCGTAGCACTCAACTGTAAATAACTATGATATAGGCAATATTAAGGCTACACAATTACACTTTTTTCATAAATGTGCCGTCAGCAGAACGTGAGTTTAGCTGGCGGCTTTTCTTTTAGATGCATTTGGAAGCGCGGGGATGACCTTGACGTGCAGGGTGATGACATGGGGCATCGCGGGGATGAGCTTGGTGAGCGAGGGGATGATATGTGGCATCGTGGGGATGAACTTGGCGTGCGCCGGGATGGCTGCTGGCGGTGGCAAACAAACAAGCGGTGGGGCAGAAACCAGATGTGTGTCTGGAGTCTGCCCCACCGCTGTTTTATCGATGAAATCGGTGATTTTTGTTGTTATCTTGGCATTTCTGTCAGTGTCACTGGGCCTATCAGACCTGAAGGCTGCAACTTGGAATCTTTCTTGTAGAAAGGATAGGAGGTATAGGTGTAACGCTTGGGACAATCGGGTTGCTGGTCGCCGATGATGCGGTTGCGCCAGAGGGTGGTGACGCGTATCTCGATGTCATTGTTGCCACGACGCAGGGCGTCGGTAATCTCGGTAGAGAACGGTGCGCGCCAGAGTATGCCCATGTTCTTGCCGTTGACGATGACCTCTGCCAGTGCGCTCATCTGCCCGAGGTTTATCCAGAGCCGCTTGCCGCGTATCTGGGCTTTGGTGAGCTTCACAGAGTTGCGGTATGTGGCGGTGCCGGCGAAGTAGCGGATGCCCGCGTCGTCGCTCTCGCTGAGCGAGTGCAACTGCACCATCGTGGTCTGTGCCGGTGCGCCTCTGTCGGGCTGGAAGGTCACGGTCCAGGGCCCCTCGAGCGTGGCGGCGACGGTCTGGGCGTCGACTTTGACAGCCTCTGCCGCCGTGGGATCGTTCTCGGTGCGGAAGACGATGAAGTAGGCTTCGCCGGGGTTCATCTGCAGGCTTACCTGGGTATAACTGGCAGCGGGGGTGTAGTCTACTGCACTCACCTCGCCCGTCTCGGGATGCCACAAGTAAGGCTTCATGCCCGTCACCCTGAACCTTGCGTCGAGCGAACGTGTCTGGTAGCTGCGGTTGTTGACCCAGTATATCTCTGCCTGTGGCGTCTGTCGGTGTACGAAGCGCAGGCTGTCCATGTGGTCACAGTAGAAATCGGGCGCGATGCCCCATGCGGCGAGGGCGTCGGCGATGCTGGCGTTCTCCTTGACATTGGGGCGGTTGGCATCCCATATCTCGGCTACCAGGCGGTCAAACTCCGCCTTGTCATCGTTGAGGCTGAGCACTGCCTGGGGTCTTGCGCCGCAGAGTTTCATGCCCTTGCCGACCATCGCGGCGATGTGGCGCAATGCTGGTACGGTCATACGCTGGGTGTTGGCGTCGAGGGCGAGCACCTGGTAGGTCATCCCCGACGGCGTGGTTATCTTGCCGTCGCTGCAGGTCAACTGCTCCGTCAGCGCGGGCGTGTTGACATAGTCGTAAGACGCCGTCGGCGGAACCTGGGGTTGGTTGGCGTAGAAGAGTCCGGTAACATTGTTGTCGTCGCCATAGTAGTAGGCCACGTCGGCGACATATCTGCCCTGCTGGAGCATATAACTGGTGCGCGAGAGATAGTCTACCCACGGGCGGGCTTGCTCTGCCCATGTCTCGTGACGGTGGAACCACTGTCCGTAGACCTCCAGTCCCTGTCCCGGAACCTTGGTATCTATCGGCTGATGGGCACTGTCGTGGATGACGATACGGTTGACGCCACTGGCGAATTCGAGGTCGGCGACAGGCTTGAGCAGGTTGGGCGTGAGGGAATAAGCCAGTCCGTCGCCGTCCAGTCCGTTGGATGTAAGGGATTCGGCGGCAACCAGATTCTGACCATAGATGTGAGCCACAGACGCCGATTCGCGTATGTCACCCTGCTTGCCGGTCTCGCCGCGGTCATTCATGTGCATCACGGGTTCACTCGCCCACATCGCACCCATAGGGATAGTGCAGTATTGCTTGACAGCCATGCCGTCGGCTTCATAGACGCGGCACGACTCGTGGCTCTCGAAGTAGGTGCCCATATCCCGCGCCTTCATGGTGTCGGCTACCTGGCGGTAGAGGTTCTGCTCGATGAGCTCTCCGATGGTCTTGCGCCAGTCGAAGAGGAATCGGTCGGTCTTTTCGCTGCTCTCTACGATGGTTCCCGCCAATGCCGGCATCCACGGCAGCAGTTCGTAGCCGCGTCGGGCTTTGAACTCTTCTGCCATCCGTGGCGTCCAGTTGGCTATTCCTGCCTCATAACTGTCGATGAGCAGGTTCTGGAGTCCGCGTTTGCCCATCATGCCGCGCGAGGCGTCAACATACGTGGCGAGATAGGTGCTTATATATCGCTGCACAGCCTCTGCCGACATCTTGTCGACCTCGAGCCCGGTCGCCTCGGGCGATGCGGGATGGTTCATCTTGCCCGTGAGCGAGTAGCCGAAGCGCAGTATGCGCCAGCGGCCCATCGGCGCTTTCCACGTGAGCCTTCCGGTGCTGTCGGTGAGATGGGTGAGGTCTACCACATCAGTCAGCGCCGTGGCCTTGTCGGTCTCTGGCGTGGGGTAGAGTGGCAAGTCGACCGGCGTGCCGAACGCGGCTTTCTCCTCGGCATGGTTCACGCGGAAGGAGGTAAACAGGTTGAGCTCGCTGATGGCCAGCGGACGGCGGTCGGCTTTCCATACCACTCTGAAGTAGCGTGCCGTGGTCGGCGTGATGTCCACGGTGGTCAGCGGAGCACCTCCCAGCACCAGGTCGCATACCTTGGTGAAGTGCAGACCATCATTGCTTGCTTCCAACCATTTGGTCGGCGCGGGCCGCTTGTTGCGCCACTGGCTGTGCTGACGCCCGTCGGCGAGCGCCAATGCCCTGATGGTGTATGCCTTGTCGAGTTCTATCTTTATCCAAGCCACCTTGCCGGTGCTGTCGGCAGTCAGCTTTTGCGTCTTTGCCATGTCGCCGTCGGTGAGCATGGTCAGGTCTATCGCGCCGTTGCTCGCCGTCGCCTTCGCGCCCATCTCTCCGAGCGTGAGCTCGCCGTCGGTCCTCACCGCCACCACGGCGATGTCCTTGTAGTAGGTCTTGCTTGACGCGGTGCCCCTCGCCCTGATGTTCTGGAAGGCTCCGCTCACGCTGTAGGGTTCGGGCAGCGTCATGTTGATGGTCTTGCCTCCCTTGACGGTGACCTCCCTCCATACCTGTTTCTTCATGGCGTCGCAGGGCTTCACCCATGGTCCTCCCGTGTTACTCCACCCCGGCGTGGCGGTCATCGTCGCTTCCATGCCGAGCGAGTCTGCCAACGCCACAGCATACGCATAGCACTCTTTCCATTCGGGGGTCATGTAGATGATGCGTTGTGGCACCACCTGTGGTGTCTTCTTTCCGGCGTCGAAGATATGGATGCCGCCAAGTCCTGCCCGATTCATCCATTTGAGGTCCTTGCGGATGCCGTCGCGGGATATGTTGCCGTTCATCCAGTGCCACCACACGCGCGGGCGGGCGCTCTGTGGCGGATTTATAAATCCCTCCTTCAGTACATCGGTTTGTGCCGCTGCGCCTATCGTTATCGAGGCCAGCGCCGTAAGCATGATGTTTCTTTTCCAGTTCATAGTGGTTATGTTGTTATTTGTTCTTGTTTTCCGATTGATTACCCTGTTTTGCGTCGGGGGGATCTCCGCGCTCGTGGAGATGACCATTGCGCTCGTGGGGATGACCATTGCTCCCGTGGAGATTGTCGTCGCACCCGCCGCGCTTGCCCTTTATTTATATAAGGTGATGGTGACGGGCCCCAAGAGTCCTGCGGGCATCAGTATGTTCTTGGTTTTCTTGCTCCAGGGATAAGAGGTCCACGTGTAGGTTGTCTCCCCGGCCTTGGCGAGTTTGTCGCCGCAGATGCGGTTCTTCCATGGGTTGGTTACGCGTATCTCCAGCGTGTTTTCGCCCGGCTTCATCGCCGCCGAGATGTCGATGGAATGGGGCGAAAACCACGTTAATCCGCAGTATTTGCCGTTGACCCAAACCTCAGCCATATAGTTGACCGTGCCCAAGTCTATCCGGTAAGTCCGGGCACTGTCGACAGCACCGAGGAAGAAACGGTTGTGATAGGCGGCGGTACCCGAGAAATATTTTATTGCCCGAGCCTCGGCCGGGTTGGCTATGGCGAGCGTGGTGTCGATATACGACTTGAGCGAGTCCATCACGATGGCGTCTGGCGTGCCCATCTTCCGTCCGAATACCACGCGCCATGGACTGGCTATCGTGTCACTTCGGAGCGGCAGAGACTCCATTGTGCGGTGACGCAGACGCTTGTCGGCCTCGCCGCTGAAGACGACAAACAGCGCATCTGCCGACTTCAAATCCATTTCCACGTAGGTAGAGCGGCTGCCAGTCATGTAGGTCACATCGCTGATTTCGCCTGTCACGGCGTTCCATATCTGTGGCTTGCGCCCAGTGGTCCTGAACTCAAACCAATCGTGCATATCGCTCTTCGAACGATTGTTGACCCAGTAAATCTCAGCATCCCCAGTGGTGCGGTGTACGTAGCGGATGCTGTCCATGTGCGTGCAGCGGAAGTCGGGCACATCGAGCAACGAGTCGATGGCATGGCGGGTAAAGCCAGTGTCGACGATGTTGCTACGCTTGCCACTCCAGAGGTCGTCGGCGATGCGGTCAAACTCAGCCGAGTCTGCCTTCAGCCCCATAGCCCGTGCCGGACGCCGCCCCACGATGGTCGCCCCCTGGTCTGCCAGCCTCTTCACGGCTTGCAGCGATGCCAGAGAGAGGCGGTCCGAGGTACCTCCAAGCACCAGTATGCGGTAGCGGCTGCCGCCCGGAGTCACGAGCCGGCCGTCGTCTGCATCGAGGTGGTGGCAGAGTATGTCGCTGTTGATGAAATCCATATTGCAACTCGATGGAATGGCTGGTTTCTGCTTGTCGAAGAGTGCCGTGGCGTTGGCTTCATCGCCATAGAAGTAGGCGACATCAGCCACATTGTTGCCCTGTTGCAGCATATAACTGCTGCGAGCCATATAGTCGGTCCAGCCACGAGCCTGCTCAGCCCAGGTGCTCAGCCGGTTGAACCACATGCCATAGATGTCGAGACTCAGACCCGGCACCATGCTGTCGATGGGCTGGTGGGCGCTCTCGTGGATGACGATGCGGTTGACGCCACAGGCAAATTCGAGGTCGGCGATGCGCTTGAGCATAGCCGGATAGAGCCCGTAGACCAGACTGTCGCCCTGTGACGGGCCGTAAGCCGTAAACGACTCTGCCGCCACCTGCTTGCGCCCGAATACATGGGCTGCCGAAGCCGACTCCATGAGGTCTGCCTGCATTTCGAGGAACATTTTCTGGGTGAAATCAAGTGTCTGCGTGCGTGCCCACATCGCCGCCATCGGTATATCGGCCTTACACTTGGGTGCCAGTCCGTCGCCGACAAACGGGCGACTGTTTTCCATGGCTTCAAAGTAAGTGGTGAGACCCTGCTCATGGGCTATGCGCCCGACCTGACCATAGAGATTGTCGGTGATGAGCTCGCCCAGCGTCAGGCGCCAGTCGTCGAGAAACCTGTCCGACGCCTCTGCCGACCCGATTACCTCGCCTGCCAGTGCCGGAAGGTAGGGCAGTAGGTCATATCCACGCCTGCTCCTGAACTCCTCACGCATGTGGCGGGTCCAGGTGGCATATCCTGCTTCATAACTGTCTATGAGCAGACCGTTGACCACGCGCCCTATCATGCTGTCGCCCACCACGCGGCGGTAGGTGTCTATGTATGCCTCCATGTAGCGGCGCACGGCGGTCGAGTCGAGCTTGTCTACCTCCAGTCCGGTCGCTTCGGGCGACGCCGGATGGTTGGTCTTGCCCGTCAGCGAGTAGCCGAAGCGGTATATTCGCCATCGTCCCTCGGGAGCCTGCCAGCTGAGCCGCCCCTGAGCGTCCATATATCGGGTGAGGTCGATGACGCTGTCTACCCCCGTGGCATGGCTGCCGATGTGGGTGGGGTAGTCGATGAGGCGCAGCGGACCTCCAAAGCCAGCCTTTTCCTCGCTGTGGTTGACGCGACTCTCTGTACTGAGCGTAAACTCGCTGATTGTCGCCGGTCGGGCATTGGGCTGGTAGACCAGACGGAAATATCGTGCCTCGGTAGGTGGCAGAGAGAGGGTGAGGCGGGGCGTGGCGCTGTTGGGCACGTTGCATACGCGCCGCCACTCACGGCCGTCGTCGCTGGCTTCGAGGTATTTGGTGGGGCTGGTAGGGTATTTCTCCCATGCGCCCAGCAGATGCGAGTCGGCTATGGTCATCGACCTGATGGTGCGGGGTCTGTCCAGTTCCACTTGTATCCAAGCCTGCTTCTTCCGCGGCCCTATTGCGAAGGTGTGGGTGAAGTCGCCGTCGTAGAGGTGGCTGCCGTTGATGCTGCCTTCCGACGTGGTGATGCGCTTTACCATGCTTGCCATCCCCACGGCATCGTCTGCCACCGGCACGGCGATGACATACAGGTCTTTATAATATGGTGTCTGCTTTACGCCCTTGCCCTTGTTGCGATAATTCTGGTATTCTCCGCTGTGGGTATAGGGTGCGGGCAGCGCCATGCTCGTGAGGGTGCCGCCGTTGATGACGGTGTCGCGCCACTCTATGCGTTTCATGGCGTCGTCGGGTGTTACCCATGGACCTCCGGTGTTGCTCCAGCCGGGTGCCGAGGGCAGCACGATGTCCATGCCGAGCGAGTCTGCCAGCCCTACAGCCAGCCTCAGACAGTCGTTCCACTCGGGTGTCATGTATTTCACGCGTTGCGGCACTATCTGTGGTGTGTTCAGTCCAGCGTCGAAGAGGTGCACACCGCTGATACCCACACGGTGCATCCACTCGAGGTCCTTGCGGATGCCGTCGGGAGTGATGTTACCGTTCAGCCAGTGCCACCACACCTGAGGGCGAGCCTCATGTGGAGGGTTCAAAAAGCCCGATTTCATCGAACTTGTCTGCCCCTGTACGAGCAGTGAGCCACACAGTGCCAGCAGAGTCATTGCAGAGCGTATCATTCCAATTATTAGGGTTTGTATGGTATATGTCTATTGCTTTCAGGCATAAAAAGATATGCAATATTACCAATAAAAACCAAGATACGCAAGAAAAGACGGCAAAAGTTGTTGTTTATCTGCGTCTTGCCGTTCTCTTTGTGCGCTTGGGAGTGGCTTTGGGACGGGGCTCCATGCCCGGCACATCGCGCGTGATGGTGGCTCTGACGATGCGCACGTCGGTGAGCGGACGGTCATTGGCGTCGCGCTCCACCGCCTGTATCTTCTCGACCACATCCATGCCCTCTGTCACCTCGCCAAACACCGTATAGGCACCGTCGAGATGGGGTGTGCCGCCCAGGGTGGTATAGACGCGCTCCATCTCAGGACTCATGGTGATGCTGTCGCCGAAGAGCTGTTTCAGGTTCTGCCGTCCGCGCTCCAGGGTGGTCTCGTCGCACACCTTGCCATAGACGATATAGAACTGGGTGCTGCTCGAGCGTCGCTCGGGGTTGGTCTTGTCGCCCTCGCGGGCAGCCGCCAGTGCGCCGCGCTTGTGGAAAATCTGCGGCAGCCGTATCTCGGCGGGCAGGGTATAGTCGAGCGAGGTGTTGCCCAGCAGTTCGCCGGCGGGGGCATGCTTGCTGCGCGGGTCGCCCGCCTGTATCATGAAGTCGGGGATGACGCGGTGGAAGAGCAGCGAGTCGTAGAAGTGGTGGGTACGGATGAGCTTGAGAAAGTTGTCACGGTGCTGCGGCGTCTCATTGTAGAGCTGCAGACGGATGTTGCCCATAGTGGTCTCGATGAGCACTTCGGGGCGTTGCGCCGTAGTGGGCGCTGTCTGCGCCTTGGCGCCGAGGGCTGCCATGAGCAGCGCCAGGGTAGAGATGAGGGTCTTCTTCATATCAGTAGTTGTGCGGTTATCGTTTGTTTTCGTCCATTTTATCGCCGTCGATGCGCTCGAGACACCAGAGGAAGGCATCGGCCATGCGCTGGTCTTCGTGGTCGAAGTGGCCGCCCTTGTTCCATGCGAGCGTGGTGCTGCCTGCGCCCAGCTGTGCCTTGAGCCGCTCGTGGTGGCGGCGTATGCAGTCGCCCACGGCAACCATGCGCTGGTTGCGGGCATGCTCTTCGCGGTCGCCCAGGCTCATGTATACCTTGCGAGCCATGCTGGGGTGGCTGTCGGCATAGTTGTCCCAGTTCTTGACCCACACCGAGGGCGAGGCTGCCGCCACTGCGTCGAAGAGAGGACACTCCGATGCCGCCCAGAGGCTGAAGAGTCCGCCCAGAGAGTAGCCTCCGAGGATGCAGGGCAGCTGTCCATACCTATTATATATATAGGGCAGCAACCGGCGGGTCACATAGTCGAGCGTATCTATGGCGTGACGCCCCACCTCGGGGTCTCTCGCCACCGCCTCGTCGGCCCAGGGCATGAGGGAGAGTGCCCACTGCTGCAGGTCGATGCCCACAAAGACAAAGCCCATCTGGGAGCCTTGCTCTATGAGGCTCAGCTCGCTGTCTATGGTCTTGCGCTCGTGGCGGGCGGTCAGCTGTATGAGCACCGCCTTGGGTGTGCCTGCCGTGTGGATGAGACAGGGCTGGCTGTCGATGTCCAATGCTTTCATTTCGGTCCTTTTCTATATAAACGACGAAAGGGTTGGAAATATTATGTGTGACCGCCAAAAAACATTCTTGCCCAATGTGGCTATAGTCATGTGCTGTGACTTTCCTATGTACAGGACTGTTCAAAGTGTCGCATTGCTCAACAAAATCGCGATGAAAACGTGAAAAATAGAGGATATGTCTAAAAAGTGTCATGGTATAAGAAAAATGACCAAATGACGCATAAAAATCATATTGAGACCAAAATTACGGATAAAATGACCAAATGGGAGATGCGCGCAGATTATTTTCTTGTGGTGCGCGAGATTTCCCATTACCTTTGCAACCAACAAACAAGCCACTCAGCGTGGACAAAAAATTGTAAAGGATAATCCCGCAACGGGAAAGACCATTAAGGAAAAAGAAAACCATCAAAACGCAAGAGTTATGTACTCAAAATTCGACAATCTGGACATCACAGTGGATTCTTCGGTGAAGAACATCACCCGCACAGCCTGCATGTATCTCTCCGAGGCCATCGAGCACGGCATCATGCTGTCAGAGAATCCCACAGCCAATATCGTGATCTATGACGACCGCATAGATTTTGGCATGTGTATGAACCCTACCATGGACATGATGAACGAGGCTTACTTCCCCAACTTCTATGTGGAGAACGACAGCATCGTCTATCGTTTCGCGGGTAACGCTGACTGTGAGGTGACCGACCAGACCATCGACTACGTAGGCGCCTATGCGCCCATGACCAGCGAGGACAACCACGTGTTCAACATGATTTACTCCAAGTACGCATAAAAATCTAACTTAATAGAAAATAGCCGTCTTATACAGACATACACATTCTTTATATAAATACCCAAAGAGCCGGAGGCATCTGATAGAAGATTCCCTTTTGGCTCTTTTTTTTGTCCATACCTGTTGATGTGCGTAGCGCACTCATTGATATTACTTTCATGTCAATATTTCCATAATTTGAGGTTCTATATGAGTGATTTGCGCCCTGCAATAACTAAATAGAACTTGTCATTAACCGATAACCAAGCTATAGTATGTTTGTTTTTTCCCATGCGGTTTTATTTTATTGTCATATAGCGTTTGTCGTCATAGAAGGTCGTCATAACATCATCCCAGTCACACCCACTTGTGCTGACAGGCAGGGCGGAGTCAACATAAAATCCCCGGACTGCCTGTTGTGGGCTGTCCGGGGATTGCTGTGTGGTCAGTGATGTGCGGTGTGAGCGCAGTCACTCACTATTCGTTATGCTCTTCTATGGCTTTGAGCCTGTGGCGACACTCCTCGAGAATGTCCGTGAGCGCCTCTACGGTGTCAGCCCTAAGCATGGCTATGCGCGTCTGCTTGAAATCGGGTATGCCCTTGAATATGGGACTTGCCGCGAGGTGCCGGCGGGTGTGGAGTATGCCCCGGTATTCGTCGATGCGCTCCACGTTGATGCGCAACTGCTCCTTGAGCACGTCAATCTTCTCGTCGAGCGTCAGCGTGTCGCGTCCCTCGCGTATATCCTGGAATATCCATGGGCGGCCGAAGGTGGCGCGGCCTATCATCACGGCATCCACGCCATAGTCGTCGAATGCGCGCCGTGCCGACTCAGGCGAGTCGATGTCGCCGTTGCCGATGATGGGTATATGTATGCGCGGGTTGCGCTTCACCTCGCCTATGAGCGACCAGTCGGCCTGTCCGGTGTACATCTGGCTGCGTGTGCGGCCGTGGATGGTGAGCGCCTGTATGCCGCAGTCCTGCAGCTGCTCAGCCAGTTGGGTGATGATGAGGTTGTCGCTATCCCATCCCAGTCGGGTCTTGACCGTCACGGGCACGTTGACCGCCTTGACCACCTCGCGCGTGATTTCGAGCATCAGCGGCACATTGCGCAGCATGCCGGCTCCGGCGCCTTTGCCCGCCACCTTCTTGACGGGGCATCCGAAGTTGATGTCTATCACGTCAGGCTTGGCCTCTTCCACAATCTTGGCAGCCTCGACCATTGAGGCGGTGTCTCGGCCGTAAATCTGTATGCCCACGGGCCGTTCTTCGTCGTGCAGCACCATCTTGTTGAGCGTGGAGCGTATCGAGCGGATGATGGCCTCTGCCGATACGAACTCGGTATATACCATGGCGGCGCCAAACCGCTTGCAGAGCATGCGGAAGCCTATGTCGGTGACGTCTTCCATCGGCGCCAGAAAGAGTGGGCGTGTGCCCAGGTCTATATTTCCTATTTTCATAACTTACTTATTTGAGCAGATGATACATTCCGCCGGCGAGCGACCTTACCACGCCCTTCATCTCGAGCGTGAAGAGCAGTGCCGAGAGGCGCGATATGGGTATGCCGGTCTTGACGGTGAGCAGGTTGACCTGCAGGTCGTTGGTGGCGCTGAGCACGTCGACGACGGTCTGCTCCTCTGCCGAGAGGTCGGGAAACAGCTGCCGCTCAATGCCCATGCGCGTGGCTTCGAGCAGCCGGTGGTCGTTCCAGTTGACGGCATTGACGAAGTCCTCGGCCGAGGTAATGAGTCCTGCGCCGTTGTCGCGTATCAGGTTGTTGCATCCGCGACATTCCTCGACATCCACCGGACCGGGGAAGGCAAACACGTCGCGGCCGTAGTTCTGGGCGATGTCGCAGGTGATGAGTCCGCCGCCCTTGGCAGCGCTCTGGATGAGCAGGGTGGCGTCGGCCATGCCCGCCACGATGCGGTTGCGCCTTACGAAGTTCATCTTGTCGGCACGCGTCTGGGTCATAAACTCGGTGACGAGTCCGCCCTGGTGCAGCATCTGCACCGCTGTGTCGCGGTGGGCGGTGGGGTAGAGGTCGTCGAGCCCGTGTGCCAGCACGCCCACAGTCTCAAAGCCCTGCTGGAGCGCCTGGCGGTGGGCACAGATGTCTACGCCGTAAGCCAGTCCGCTCACGATGAGCACGCGCGGACACAGCTGTCGCAGGTCGGCGACAAAGCGGCGTATTATGTCCTGTCCGTAGACCGTGCAGCGGCGCGTGCCCACGATGTTGATGACGCGCTGCTGGTTGAGGTCGGCATTGCCCTTGTAGTAGAGCACCAGCGGTGCGTCGGGACAGTCGTTGAGTCGCTGCGGATAGTCGCTGCTGCCATAGCAGAGCACCCTTACGCCATGCTCCACGGCCCACGCATACTCTACCTCGGCACGGTGGGCGGCGTCGCCGCTGTTGCGGAAAGCCTCTACCAGCCTGGGCGAGGCGTCGGGCACCAGTTGGCGTATGTCGGCGCTATGCTCCATGATGGCCGTGGCAGACCCTGCCCGGCGCAGGAGGTCGAGCATGCCCGCCATGTTGTAGAAACCTATGCGGGTGAGGGTGATGGCGTGGATGACGTCTTGCTCGTGGCTCATGGGTGCGTGCTGTCGTTGAGATAGGGGGCAAAAGCCTTGTCGTACTCGTCGCTTGTGCCCAAGCGGCCGTTGATGAGCACCGCCAGTTCGACGGTGGCGCGGAAGCAGAGGCGCTCGTCGCTGGCGCGGAAGATGTCGTGGTCGAACACCCAGCGTATGCCTTCCTTGCGCAAGGCCAACCGGGAGATGATCACGTCGTCGCATCTGAGCGGCTGCTTGTACTGCAGGTTCATGCGCGCCACTACGGCGTCGATGCCGCGGCTGTGCATCTCGGCGAAGCTCAGCCCCGTGTGCTTCAGGAAGAGGTGGCGGGTGTGCTCGGTATAGTGCAGATAGTTGGCATTGTTGACGATGCCCTGGATGTCGCACTCGTAGTCTCTCACTTCCATGCGGGTCTCAAAGATATACTTCTTTATCATTGTCTTATGGGTTGTATGCTGTTTATCTATAATGGTGACGGTGTCTGGGGCGGTTTCGGCCCATTTCATCGGGCTTTCAGATACTCGTAGCCGAAGCGGCAGCGCAGACAGTCGCGGCGGTCGCAGTAGGCCGACTTCAACTGGATGAGCGCCTGGGAGTCGCCGGCATTCTCGACCTCCAGTCCGCACTCGCGCCAGAGCCTCACGATGTTGTTGTTTTCGGCGCGGGCCTGTTCGAGCAGACTGAAGGCGCGGTCGCAGAGCGCCTCGTTGCCCTTGTAGCGCCCGTAGGCGAAGAGCAGCGGAATGACGGTGTTGATGATGAGCAGATTGATGGAGAAGGGCGACATCTGCTTGTCGTTGCTCTCGGCTTCGGAGCCGAAGGTGTAATGGCTCTTCCAGTAGGGGGTGACCGATGTGTGCAGCGCCTCGGCCAACTGGGCGACGGTGGTACACTCGAGTATGCGGCTCAGCCCTGCCTGGCGCGAGAAGTAGAGCTGCGCCAGCTGCGAGATGCGTATATGGGGGAAGTTCTGTGGTCGCAGCCGCAGAAACTTCCATAGATGGTGGTCCATAGGCGTAAGGCCGAACTTGTGGGCGAGGTAGCGGTACTCGCTGCGCAGTCGGCAGCAGTAGTCGTCGTGGTCGGCGCTGTCGCGATAACGCTCCGGGACGGCTTCAGGGGCGAGCAGCCCGGCTTGGCCCATAAACATGGCTTCTACCTGGAAAAGGTCGTCGCGGTGGTGGGCCACATCGTTCAGCGGGATGTGGTATGCCCAGGTCTCAAAGGCGTCGCCATTGACTCCGAAACCGTAGTTGCGCGCCAGCGTGACGAAGTAGGCGGCTTCCCACGAGCCGTTGCATCGCTTCAGCCGTTGTCCTATGGCTTCGGTCTTCTGTTCCAGCCGCTCGGTCTGCAGTGCGCTCATCCAGCTATGTACGGTGAGGCGGCTCAGCGACGGAATGATGTGGTAACAGGGAGGGTATTTGTCGGTGGCGGCGAGCTCGGTATAGCGCATACTGATGTCCTGGGGCACGCTGAGCTGGAGCTGGGGCGGGCGCTCTCCGCTCTCGGTCACCACGTCGGTGTCTACCGTCTCGGCTATATGCAGTATCACGTTGTTGTATCGTGCATCGCGCTGATGGCCATGCTGATACCAGTCGGAAGAACGGGTATGGATTTCGATGTTGCCCACCCACAGGGTGCCGTCAATGCGTATCTTGGCGTTGAAGAAGTCGGGTCCGGCATTGGTGTTGTGCAGTCCCGGGTCTATCACCTCGACCTCCAGCCCGTCGGTGGTGGAGAGATGGCCTAACGGAAACATCTTGTGTTTCCATACATAGTGCAGCAGTTGTTCCATTGGCGTGAGCAAAATACTTATCGTGCAAAAATACGATTTTTTTTGCAAACGCCCGTTGGATGTGGATGAAAATATGCTGTGCGCCATCAAACTAATCACTTTTCGCCGCCCCGTCGGCTGCGGCGGGAGGGGTGGGGGCGTGTCATGTCGACGCCCCTTGGCGGTAGCGGAACGGTCGGCAGGGCGGCCGTCGCTACGGCAGTTTCGGCCTCTGCGCCCTCTTAAATCACGTTAACAGTAGCCCTCTATATATATAATAAGGTAAAAATGCTGCCGTGGGAGGTAAAAAATCGTGACCAATGGCGGATTATCCCAAATTTTATGTTTAACTTTGCCCTTGATGCCCACAAGCCATCGCACGCAAAGCGCGGTGACGGGCGGGACAAACAGAACAAACAGCAAGCAAGATATGAAAATAGCACTTATCGGCTACGGTAAGATGGGGCACATGATAGAAGAGATTGCCCGTCAACGCGGCCACGAGATTGTAAGCATTATCGATGTCAACAACCAAGACGATTTCGACTCGCCTGAGTTCGCTTCGGCCGACGTGGCCATCGAGTTCACCAATCCTACTGCCGCCTATGGCAACTACCTCAAGGCGTTCAGCCACGGCGTGAAGGTGGTGAGCGGCTCTACAGGCTGGATGAAAGACCATAAAGACGATGTGGTCAACCTGACCAAGGACGGAGCCAACACCCTCTTCTGGGCTTCCAACTTCAGCATCGGCGTGGCCATCTTCTCTGCCGTCAACCGCTATCTGGCCAAGATTATGAACCAGTTTGACGAGTACAATGTGTGCATGCAGGAAACCCACCACGTGCACAAACTCGACGCCCCCAGCGGCACCGCCATCACTCTGGCAGAGGACATCATCGACAACATAGACCGCAAGAAAGACTGGAAACGCGGTGTGACTTACTGGACCGAGGACGGCCACCAGGACGAAGGTGACGGCAACATCACCGACGAGGACCTGGTCATCAACTGCGTGCGCGACGGCGAGGTGCCCGGCATCCATACCGTCATCTACGACTCTGAGGCCGACATGATAAGCATCGAGCACAGCGCCCACTCGCGCAAGGGCTTCGCCCTCGGTGCCGTGCTGGCTGCCGAGTTTACCGCCCAGCACAGCGGACTGCTCACTACTTCAGACCTCTTCAAATTCTAAACGACTATGATAGACAAGACAAAAGCCAAACTCAATATGAAAGTGCAGTGGGCCAAGTTCCTGGTTGTACTGGCACTGTATCTTCTCTTTCTCGTATGGGTGAAATCGTGGCTCGGCTTGGTGGTTGTGCCCTTCATCTTTGATGTGTATATCACCAAGAAGATACGCTGGCAGTGGTGGCGTGATGCCGAGGCTCCTGTGAGGTTTGTGATGAGTTGGGTCGACGCCCTCGTGTTTGCACTGGTGGCTGTCTACTTCATCAACCTCTTCTTCTTCCAGAACTATGTCATCCCCTCTTCTTCGCTTGAGAAGAGTCTGCTCACGGGCGACTATCTCTTTGTGAGCAAGGTGAGCTATGGCCCCCGCATCCCGCAGACCCCGCTCACCATGCCTCTCACCCAGCACACGCTGCCCGTAATCAATACCAACAGCTACATCTCCTGGCCCCACTGGGACTATCGCCGCGTGAAGGGCTTGGGCCATGTAGAGCTCAATGACATTGTGGTGTTCAACTATCCTGCCGGCGACAGCATCCTCACCGAAGAGCGCTATTCCACCCAGTACTACTCTATGGTCTACGGCTTCGGCGCCAACCTCTATGAGCAGAAGTACGGTGCCACGCCCGATGTGAGCAGCATGAACCCTATGGAGCAGCGCCGCTACTATGGTGAAATCTACGGGCTGGGCCGCCACTATCTGGCCAGCATGCCCACGGATTTTGGCGACATCAGCAGCCGTCCTACCGACCGTCGTGAGAACTATGTGAAGCGCTGTGTGGGATTGCCCGGACAGACCCTCCAAATCAAGAACCATATCGTCTATCTCGACGGTAAGGCCAACAAGGAGCCCGACAATGTGCAGTATGCCTATGCGGTAAACCTGAAGCCGGGCAAGGAAATCCCCGACGAGATGCTGCAGCAGCTGGGTATCTCTATGGAAGATCTGCTGTCGCTCAACCAGAACGGATATATGCCCCTCACGGCCCGTGCCGTCAAGGCGCTGCGTGAGCGCAAGGATCTGGTAGACTCCGTGGTGTTCTACAACGACCCCTCGACCTTCGAACTCTATCCCAAGAACGCCTACACAGGATGGACCCGCGACAACTATGGTCCCGTGTGGATTCCCAAGAAGGGCGCGAGCATCCAGCTGACCCTGAAGAATCTGCCCATCTATGAGCGCTGCATCAAGGTGTATGAAGACAACGACCTGCGCGTCGACGACCGTGGCCGCATCTTCATCAACGGCAAGCAAGCCAAGAGCTATACCTTCAAGATGGACTACTACTGGATGATGGGCGACAACCGTCACAACTCGGAAGACTCGCGCTACTGGGGATTTGTGCCCGAAGACCACGTGGTGGGCAAGCCCATCTTCATCTGGTGGAGCTCTGACCCCGACCGTAAGGGCTTTGGCGGCATACGATGGAGCCGTCTGTTCCGTTGGGTAGATAACATCAAGTAAGTAGGACTATGAGCGGCACTGTCAAAACCCTATTGATTGTGGCAGCGGCAGCAGTGCTGCTCTTCCTGTTTCGTGTGTCTGTATGTACCATCTACACCATCCCCGACAACACGCTCGCCCCTGCCGTGAAGCAGGGCGACAGGGTGCTGGTAAATCGCTGGAGCTATGGACTGCGTGTGGGTGGCAACGACTGGATAAGCTACTGCCGTATAGCCCGTAAAACGGTAGAAAAGGGCGATTTCATCGCTTTCGATGCGCCTGTCTCTTCTGCTGCAAAGAGGGCTGTAATGATGGGTAGAGTAGTGGCTGTGCCCGGCGATACGGTCAAGATAGACGGTCAGATGTATGTCATCCCGCGTGGATGCCAGGTGTGTACCTGTGGCTGCATGTCGTCGTGCATCGTCAACCCCAACCAGCATGGCGGCGATATGCTCGTCGCCGAGAGAGACATCATCGGCAGAGCCACCTCGGTCATCTACAATTTCAACAATTATTATTTCGACAACTCGCGATGGTTTCTCCCGATACGCTGACGCCAGCCCTTCTTTCCACCACTTATTTCGGTCCGATACAATGGTATCAGAAACTCCACCGGCATAAGCCCTGTCTGATAGAGCGGCATGAGAGTTTCATCAAGCAGACCTACCGCAACCGCATGGTCATCGCCACGGCCAATGGCGCGCAGACGCTCTCTATCCCCGTGACCCACGACGACTCGATGCTTATCACCGATATCCGTATCTCTGACCACGCCAACTGGCGGCATGTGCACTGGAACGCCCTCGCTTCGGCCTACGGCGAGAGTGCCTTCTTTGAGTATTATCAGGATGACATCCGTCCCTTCTTCGAGCAGAAGTGGGAGTTTCTGTATGACTTCAACGAAGCCATCATGTACAAGATGATAGAGCTGCTCGACCTGCGTGTGGATGTGGGTGCCACCGAGAGTTATATCAAAACAGAAACTCACGATAATGCCGATGTTATCGGTGATTATCGTGAGTCTATACGTCCGAAGAAGCCGCTGCCTGATGCGGATTTCTGTCCTCAGCGTTATTATCAGGTCTATGCCCAGCGGCATGGATTTATTCCCAATCTGAGCATCCTCGACCTCCTCTTCAACCAGGGCAACGAGTCGATACTCTATCTCTGATACCTTATTTATATATAAGCGTGGTGAGCTGCGTAGGGTCAAAGACCGTCTGCGCCACCTGCTGTATGTCGGCGGCGGTAACGCTGTCTATCTGGGCAAACAGCCGCTCGGTGTCCTTCTCCCAACCATAATGGAGGAAGCTCTTGGCAAAATCGAGGGCAAAGTTCTCCCTGTTGTCACAGGCGATGCCTATCTGCCCCTTCAACTGGCGCTTGGCGTTGGCGAGCTGGGTCTCGGTGAGGCTGTGGTCGCACACGCGGTTGAGCTCGCTCCTCACCAGGCGCATACAGCGCTTCACGTCGTGAGGGTCGCAGCCGAAATAGGTGGCCCACATGCCTGTGTCGCCATAGCAGACCATCGAACTCTCCACGGTGTAGACCAGTCCGTGGCGCTCGCGCAATGCCATGTTCAGGCGGGCATTCATGCCCGGTCCACCCAGGATGTTGTTGAGCACAAAGAGCGCTATGCGTCTCGGGTCGTGGATGTCGAAGGTGCGGTTGCCCATCATCACGTGGGCCTGGTGGGTATGGCGCTCGCTCACGATGGTCTGACCCGTAAGCGGCTGCATGAATGGCGATGGAATGGGCGAAAATGGCTTGCGCTGGGCACCTTCGGCAGCCGCCGTGCAGTCCATAGCCTTGCACAGCATACGGGTGAGTCGGGCAAAGTCGATGTCGCCGTAAGCGAAGAAGATGGCGCGGTCGGCACGGTAATGCTCGCGCGTGAAGCGGAGCGCATCGGCGGTGGTGAAGCGCCTCACCCTGTCGGCATTGCCCAGGATGTTGTGGCCCACGGGATGCCCGGCGAAGACCAGGTTCTCAAACTCGTCGTAGATGAGCTCGGCGGGACTGTCGTGATAACTCTCTATCTCGTCGCAGATAATCTCCACCTCCTTGTCTATCTCGTGCTGGGGATAGACCGAATGGAAAACCATGTCGGTGAGCAAGTCCACCGCCCGCGCAAGATGGTCGTTCATCACGGCGGCATAGAAGAAAGTGTCTTCCTTATTGACCTGAGTTCGGGATAAGAAAGTCATTGTAAAAGTTGGCAATC
>UMBZ01036759.1_pt1 | contig 38645 bp, 29 predicted proteins | sample 1964091 | NCBI WGS metagenome assembly UMBZ01 (sample SAMEA4835954, study PRJEB28245) | human gut metagenome | biome: gut microbiome; material: fecal sample | place: Denmark | collected 2008
CTCCACCTACCCCTTCATGGTGGTAGAATACGCCACTCCGGTCATCACCTCCAATCTCTGGATTACAGCAGGATTCGAGGGAGGACTCTCCATCGAGAAGAACTGCATTGCCGGCTACATCAACCATTCCAACTACCAGGATTTCTATGCCCAGCTGGATTACAACATCGGCAAGTGGGGATTCATGGCAGGCGACCGCTTCCGCATCATCAACTTCCGACCTAAGCAGATAGCGCCCGAAGAGCACTGGAAGCATACCACCCGCAACCATATCTACTCGGCAAGTGCCTATTACACCTTCACACCGGGACATACCCTGCAGGTCACCTACTGCCGCCGCACCTTCAATCCTGAGTTCGGCGATTTCATAACCACAGGCGATATGGAGGGTGCCTGGCAGCCGGTTTATACTGCGGATATCGGCAACAGTATGGCCAACGTGATAGAACTCAAGCATACCTACAGCCGCCCAGCCTTCGTGCTCAGCACCTCGGTAAAGAACATTCACCAGCACCAGCTCAACTCCATCCACGACAATACGCTCGGCATCGGAACCACCGCCTTCTGGCATAAGGGCATCATGCGCCTCACTGCCGGTATCAACTACTTCTGGCAGCGTAGCGAGACCCCTTCTGAGGAAACTCAGCAGCGCGATGCAGATTACAACCATTTTGCCGTATTCAAGCTGGCACCGCAGTTCACGTTAGCCGATGGCTGGCGCCTCACTTCCAACATCATCTGGTGCACGCGCCGCAGCAGCAATGCCTATACCCCGGCTAATCTCTATGCCGAAGTGGGAGTATATAAGAATCTGGGTAAGCACTGGACGCTTGAAGGCCGCTTCCACGACATGGCAAGCCAGCACTTTGGCAACCGCGCCGCCACCATCGGCTGCACCTATTATTTTTAACCCTCTTTTCTCACCTATCGCCAACGGCTTTATTTACGAGAAACAGAGAGGATACTGACTTCCAAAGTGAGAAGACTCTCAGAGAGAGGACTTTCAAGAAAGATTTTTCAATGAAAGAAAAGAGAAAGAGGACTTTCAAGGAAGATTTTCTATGAGAGAAGATTTCAAGAAAGGACCATTTCCAAAGTATTCAACCCCAAAAACAGAAATAAACAATGAAGAAGTATTACTCCCTCATTTGTGCCCTTCTCCTTGCTCAAGGAGCAATGGCCATAGATTACGACCAGCTCAAGAAGAGCAGTAAAATCAACGCAGCCAGCAAGATAGAACTGTCTAAGCTGCAGACCCAGGAAGAAAAGACCGTTGTCCAGAGCAAGGCAACAGGCAGCCGCCTGAAAGCCCTGCAGAAGCAGATGGACAACCGTACCATTCGTGCCATTGTCAGAATGACTCCGGGCAGCGACGCCTCTACCCTTGCTTCAGAAGGAATCACCATCACTTCCGTGGTCAATCATTTTGCCATCGCCACCATCCGCCTCTCCCAACTGGAGAAATTAGCAGAGCGTAGCGATGTGGAAAGCATCAGCTTCGGAAAGCGCAGAAAGCGTCTCCTGCTCAACAAGGCCCACAAATCTACAGGCGTAGATAAGATTCACCTCGGCACCGGACTCACCCAGCCCTACACCGGAAAAGGAGTAGCCATCGGAGTGATCGACGACGGTTTCGACCCCAACCACATCATGTTTCAGGATGCAGAAGGCAAAAGCCGTTTCAAGATGATCTGCCAAAGCGAAGAGGAGAATAAACCTCTCACCTATCTCACCACCTCAGCCGAGATTGCAGCCTTCCAGACAGATGATCAGAACGAAAGCCACGCTACTCATGTGAGCGGAATTGCAGCAGGAAATTGTCAGAACAATACCTTCCAGTTGCAGGGAGTGGCTCCGGAAGCTGACCTTCTGATGGGTCCGATTCCATACTATGATAGTGATTATGAGATGTTTGACAAGATGGTAAGTTGGTGCCGTGAGAATGGCAACAAGCGCCTGGTGCTCAACATGTCCTACGGAGCCAATGCCGGAAGCCACGACACGACCGACCCAGAAGTGGCCTTCATGGACGAAATGATCAAGAAGTACGACATCGTAGCCTGCATTGCCGCAGGAAACGAGGCTGACCTGGACATCGTGCAGCGCCACACTTTCACGGGTGGCTCTGATGAAACGATGAAGGCTGCATTCTATTCTGATCTTGACGGAGACGGCGAAATGGACATAACTGAGATCTATGACTACATCACGGTAACCCATCCTGAGAAACAGATAGAAATCGACGTTGTTGTCTTTAATACAAATACAGGGACTGCCAAAAATACCTGGAAATTCGTAAACTCCACTCATCCTGACGGAAGGGAATATCCATATTCAAACACGAACTTCCATGGCAAGGTTTCAGTTCAGTCAGAAGACATCGGCAATGGGATGAAGGGCTATTTGCTCGCCATTACCGATATCAGTCTCTTAAACAGCAACTGCTCCCTCGGCTATGTGATCAGAGGAAAGGAAGGACAAACCGTTACCAGCTATCTGGAGAGCACATCCGTCTTTGATACAGAAGTACCAGGATGCGGCAACCACATCACCCACGACGGAACCATCAACAGCATTGCCTGCGGCACCGAACCGATTATTGTAGGTGCCTACAATACCGCCAATTCCTACAAGGGTGCCGATGGAAACAATTACACCTTCCAGGATGCTTTCTACGGCTACAAGTACGGCAACAAGGTGGGCGATATTACGTTCTTCTCCAGCTACGGCAAGTTAGCAGATGGCAGAGAACTCCCCCACGTCTGTGCCCCAGGACTCTTCATCGAATCCAGCTTCAACCACTATGCTGCTAATTACGAAGAAGACGTGATGCAGGAAGTCGCAGTAGGCGGAACCAAGTATGAATTTGGACAGATGAGCGGAACCTCCATGGCCACACCTTACATGACGGGCATTTGCGCCCTCTGGCTGGAGGCAGACCCTACGCTCACCCACACCCAGATAAGGGATATTGCGCAGCAGACAGCCGTTTTGGATGCTTACTGCAATACCAATAATTACTACACGAAGCAGAACGATGGCAATCAGGCTGGAAGCGGAAAAGTGGATGCTTACGCCGGACTGAAATACATTCTCGACCAGAAATCCTCCGTCCTCTCGCCTATTGCAGACAATAAGCGCTTCATGATTCGTTCGCTTAGCAACAACACCTTCGAAGCCTACACAGCAGGAGCCGTAGCCATGTCGGCAGCCCTCTACACCATGGATGGCCGCCTCGTATCCTCAGACAGTCAATCGGGCAATACCATCCAGATTTCAGCCCAGGGCCAGCACAAGGGAATCTATATTCTCCGCATTTCCGACGGAAAACAATCTCATGTTCAGAAGGTTGTAGTGAAGTAGAAAGAGAAAAGAGGACTTTCAAGGAAGATGTTTCAAGAAAGAAAAGAGAAGCGAAAGAAAAAAAAGAAAATAGAAAAAAACAAATCCCAATCCTTTGGAATCAATTCCGTGGATTGGGATTTTTATCATGCAGAAGAAATTATAGTTAATTTCAGTAAGTTTCTTAAAGACAACTTGAGAGCTTTCTAAAGAGAGTTTCCTAATGAACATTAGAAAAACTTGTCAATATCAATGGAGACACCTACCTGGAAGGTCACACCATCCGTAATCGGACTGTTCAGATAATAATACTTAGGCTTATAACCGAAGAGGTTGTCCAGCGCCGCATTTACCTTCACCGCCTTGCCGATGCGCTGCACCAGCGAGAGTTTCCAGAGGGTGTAGGCAGGATATTCCACGGAGATCGTGCCCTTGCTCACATCATAATAGTCCTTGTATTCCACATTCTCCACGCCCGAAAGCACACGCCCCTGCAAACCGATGTTTAGCCCATAGTTGCTGCTTATCTGGCGATCGTAGTCCATGCGCACGTTCAGCGCATGCTCACGGGCAGGAATATACTGGTTGTTGATGGAATTCCCGTCCTTGTCCTTCGCCAGCTGCTCCTTCGTATAAGCATAAGTGATGCGAGCACCCAGACCATTGTTCCATTTCGCCTGTGCCCCTACTTCACCACCACACACGCTGTAGTCGTCCAGATTAGAATAAGGCAGGTAAGGCAGCTTGTCTTCCGCCGTCTTGAAATAAGGAGCCGCCGTAGAAAGCTTGTTCTTCACCTTATTATAATATATAGAGGCCGTATAGTTGTAGTGGCCCTTAGTATATTCAGCCGAGAGATTGAAGTTGTGGCTCACCTCCGATTTCAGATGCTCGTTGCCCTCCACGATCCAGATGCCCGACATATCGAAGTTGTAGTACTTCTCCTTCAGCGTAGGCGCCCTGAATCCCATACCATAGCCGGCACGGATGGCAAGATTGCGCAATGGCTTGTAACAAACGTTCAGCTTCGGCGTGAGATGAGAATCCTTGCCATCGGAGAAATAGTCGTAGCGCAGCGCACCCACCAGCTCCCACCGGTCGTTGAGGCGCCAGTCGTACTGGGCAAAGAGATCCCAACTGTCCTGCTTCCTGGTTTCTCCCTCCAGATTGGTGTTGTAGAGATAGTCATGCAGCAGGTCGGAACCCACGGTCAGCACGTCGCCACCCCCAAAAGTATGATTGTAGAGCAGGCGGAAGGAATTCTGCACATTACTGTAGTCACGGATGTCCAGACGGGTGATGCGCTGATAGTCCGACTTGTCATACTGGTCGAACGCATAACTTGCCTGCAGGTCGTCAGCATCCGAAATCTGCCAGTTCATGCGCAGACCGCCCGAGAAGTCACGGTAGCGCTCAGGCTGGTCGGCCGACCTCACCGTTTCACGGAAGAAATATCCCGCACGCCCCGTCAGACTGAAGTTGCTGGCAGGACTCCACGTCAACTGCTCCTTCAGATTGACCGTCTTGTCCCCATATACCGTAGAGATGATGCGGGTCACGGGATTTGCCGCACTGTGCACATCGTAATTGTCCATGCGGTTGAAGTGGGCAGAAAGCATATTGTTCCAGTGCTTCGAGTTCAGTCCCCACGAAGCCCCATATCGCTGCTCGTTGTGCTTAGCATATCGGGCGTTCACGTTGAGCGTCCAGGGCTGTCGGTTGCGCTTGGTGATGATGTTGATCACGCCGCCCGTAGCATTACTGCCATAGAGCGCTGAAGCCGCACCCTTCACGATCTCGATGCGTTCCACATTATCCATGTTCAGACGGGTGAAATCCACGTCGTCCATCGTCTCTCCCGCCAGTCTCTCGCCGTCCACGAGAAAGAGCACACCCTGTCCTCCGAAACCGGAGAAGTTGAGATGGGTCTGCTGGTTCATCGCATACGAGAATTCCACGCCCGGCAATTCCTGTTGCAGCAAGTCCTGCACATTGGTAGCATCCAGTCGGGCAAGTTCGCGTGCACTGATCACGCGCGTCTGAATCGGCGTGTCCTTCAGGAATTTAGGCGTACGAGTGCCCGTCACCACCACCTCGTTGAGGTCGAACTGGCGACAAACGGAGTCCACGTAAGCATCATCCGAGTCCATCGCAGCCGCAGCCGGCGCCGTCCCAGCCATGAGCATGGAGAATAAAATATATTTCTTCATTGTTATTTCTAAAAATCAGGATTGCATCGGAAACCCGTTGCATTTACTAATAAGGATACTTGTAGTTGATGGTGAGAAAACACTTCTTACCCTCCTGCGATAGATAGTTTTCCAGCTGCAGAGCAGCATAAGTACCGTCCTTGAGGCGCAGGATAAACACATGATTGTTCAGACTGAAAGCAGGCGGCATAGGTGGAATCTTCATGCTGAGCCATGATGAGAGCACCTTGTTCACATTGATGCCCTGCGAAGGAACGTAGCCCATCAGCATCAGGTCCTGACTGTCCCACACCAGGTTCTCGCTCCATTCATCCTCCTGGAAGTTCATGTTTCTGAAAGCCTCGCTGCTCTCCGGCAGCTCGTCCATTGAAGTATAGGAAGTCTCCAGCACCGCCCCGCCGTTTGTTCTCACATTGTTGCGGTGTACGGCCAAGGTCCATTCCTCAGGCTCCTCCTGCCCCTCAGTAGGCGTATAATAAGAGAAGGTGTTCTTCTTGATTCCCTCTCCGAAGACATCAAACCAGTACATATATTGTCCCGCCTTTCTGCCCTGTGTAGCTGCCTCGTGTCCCGCCTCCGACTCGTCCTTCTCGCCGGTGGCAGTCATCGGAATCGGGTAAGCCGCAAATTCCGTCTGCGCCTTCATCAGCGCCTCCTCATCCCCCGCCTCAGTGAGTCGCTGCAGCAGGTTCAGGTCCACATAATACCAGTCTGTCCAACTGGTAGCGTCTATCAGAAGCTGACCTTTCGCTGGCACAATCTCCTTCGGCTGGTCGTAGATATCGTCAAAAATACCGTTGCAGGAAGTGAGCATCAGGATTCCCACTCCAGCAACGGTCATTTTGAGATGATTCATGATCGTATGAAATATCATCTGCTAAACAAGTTTATCAAAATTATTTTTTCAGGAATTTCTTACCGTTGATGATGACCACACCCTTGTAGTTGTCGCCTACCAGCTGGCCCTGCAGGTTGTACATCTTTTCTTTGCCCTTAGCCGTCTCGCCCTTCACAGCACCGATGCCGTTGGTCACCGCCTTGAAGTTGGTTGAGATATAGAAAGGCATAGCCCCCATCTGGAATCTGTTGATGATGTCGCTCACCTTGGAGCCTTCATACTTCACGAGGATATTATTGTCCTTCTCGGCGTTGAAGCTATAATCATTGTCCATATTCATGCTTCCACCTTCACAGACAACGTGGAATTTCAGTCCGTCGTTCTTGTAGTCACGATAGAAACCACCCTTCGCCTCATCGTAGGTAAGCCCCTTGATGGTGTAAGTGCCGAGAGTCATGTTGCCCATCACAGTATTGTCAAGCGTATAGGTAGGCACGGTCACGTCCATCTTCTGCATCTCGCCATCCATATACTTGCGCACCTGATAAGTAACGCCCGCATTCTCATAGTTCATCATTCCGCCAATGCTCACGGTTATCGGACTGCTCACTTCCTTGATGTAGTAAGACTTGATGCTGTAGGTGAGCGGTAAAGGCATCTTGCCATATTTGAACACCACTTTCAGCGTGAGCGAGTTGTCAGCCATATTATAAGTACCAGTAAGCGAAGAACCGGTGATGGATTTCTCCTCATTATTCACGGTCACCTTGGCGCTGAAAGTCTGGTCGGCCATCGTTATGACATGATTTTCGCCCTTAGTAAACGTCACATTCTCGATAGTGAACGAAGGGATGGTAGCCATACCTTCCATAGCAGGGAGCGTGATGTTGCCAGCCGACATGCTGACCATTTCAAATTTCACCGTATCGCTCTCGCAAGGAGTATTCTGGCCCATCACAGCCATTTCAGAAGCACCGGAAAACTTCAGAGCACCATGCATCTGAGCCGACATAGAGGAAGCCAACATAGTGGCAAAAATAAGCGTAAAGAATTTCTTCATTTTATACAATCTTTCGTTTAAATTACTAATCTATTACCTTTTATTGAGTTGTTCCCTTGATGGGGAAGAACAGAGGAATCGGCAGCCCGTCACAGGCCTCCAGTTCCTTTTCGGGGTGCAAAGATACAAAGTTTCTCCGGAATGTGCAATACCTAAAAATATGTATTCCGCCTAATCCCCATTTGTAGGTATTAGACGGAATATCTCTAAAATTCTAATCCACGATTTCAGCAGTTTGGTCTTTGCCGCTGTAGAACCAGAAGCCGGCTATCAGACCGATGAAAACTACCAGGATTCCCACCATCTCCACGATGTGATTTCCCGGGTCCACCCATATCTCCTTGAAGAAGCCGTTGCGTGCAGCAATCTCCACAGCCGACCAGAGCACGATCACGTTGGCAAGCGCCATTCTCAGGTTTCTGCCCCAGCTCTTGATGTGCAGTTCCTTCTTGAATATCATGCCCGACCCTATCAGGCAGAGAATGCCCACGGCGTAGGTAATAGGATGAGTAGAACCGAGGAAGACAGGGTCGTAGCAGAACATGAGCAGCAGATACAAACCCCACATCATGATGTTCCATTCCATGAAGGTGACGATGGCAGGATGATGAGCCATCGGACGCAGTTCCACACGTTCTTTCACGCCACAGTGGTTTTGAATCCAACGAATGAAATCGCAGCCCGTTTTGGTACAGAACACGTACATCACGATAAACATCATCCACATACCGAAAGAGGCAGGCATGATGAGGTATTCAGGTCTGGAACCGCGAATTTCCTTGAGTTCCGCACGTCCGAATTCCTCGATGGGAGTGCCGTTGAGCGTATAAGTATGATGAACCCCTACACCATTCACATATTCCGTAGCCGTCTGCACGATACCGTTGCCCACCAGGTCGCAGTGCACGCCGTATCTCTGTGCATAGTAGGCGAAGAGGAATTCCACCCATCCGGTCCAGAAGAGCAGTGCACCCGTCATTCCATAGCAAGTCTGTTTCGTATCCCCTTTCACGAACACGCCGCAGATGGTGACGATAAGTCCCACAAAACCCATTGCGAAAGCCGAGTAGTGCAGCGTGGTAGGTTCGAGCGTATGTTCCATGATGATCATGAGCGCATGTCCGAGCGGCATCAGGAGCAGGATGATGAGGATAGATCCGATGGTCTTCCCCCAGTACAAATTCTTCATTTCCATTCTTAAAAGTCTAAAATAGTAAAATGTTATAAATTAATGAATCACTGATATAAAATTGAGCTGCAAAGGTACTACTATTTAGACAGATTCGCAATACCTACATATAATGATTTTGGAGGAAGGGAGGGGTCATCAGAAATAATGACCACGACCGGAAACCTTAATGACACTTAATGACACCCACCCTTAATGACACCTGAAGAGGTATCAAATATCTCCCTCCTCCTATAATTAACCCCAAAATATTTGGATGGTTCCTTTATTTTGTGTAAATTTGCAGCATGACTAATAAGAGCAAGATCATGGCAGAAATGAATATGAATAGGAGACTACCAGTAGGCATACAGTCTTTTAAGGAAATCAGAACCGAAAAATTACTGTATGTAGATAAGACAGATTTGATTTGGAATCTGGTAAATAGAGGAGATAAGTACAATTATCTCAGTCGTCCCCGTCGCTTTGGCAAGTCAGTTCTCATCGATACTCTACAGATGTATCTGGAAGGCAGAAAGGAACTCTTTGAGGGCTTGAAGATCATGGAACTGGAGAAGGAATGGGTAAAGCGCCCGGTCATCAGACTTGATATGAGTCAGGCTGGAGCAGAATCGAAAAGTGTACGAAGCTATTTGGATGATGCGTTCCATACTTATGAAACAGAGTATGGAATAGTAATACGTCAAGAAAGTTCACTTGCCGTGAGATTCAAGAACATCATAGAAACTGCTTGTAATAAAATCGGTCAGCAGGTGGCCATTCTTATTGATGAATACGACTCGCCACTACAGCATTCCTGGAAGACGGTGCAGCATGAGGCTTGTACCGCCATTTATCGGGAAGTATTTGCCATTTTGAAGGCCGACGATGAGTATGAGAAGTTTGTCTTCGTTACAGGTATTACCAAATTCACTCAGATATCCTTGTTCTCAGTCTTGAATAATCTTACCAATATCAGTTTCGAGCCAGAATATGCTGCCATCTGTGGCATTACAGAAGAGGAGATAGCAGAAAACTTCCAGCCAGAGATAGCGAGCATGGGGAAATTGAATGGATGGTCCATACAGAAGACCCATGATCATTTGAAAGAATATTATGATGGTTATCATTTCTCTTTCAGAAACATGGTGGACATCTACAATCCTTACAGCCTCATCTATGCCCTTAACTCTGGGGAATTGCGAAATTATTGGGCTGCATCTGGTGCAACCTCCTTGCTTCCTAAGTTTGTGGATGATATAGAGATAGATCTGGAACGTTTCGAGGAATGCTATATTGACCGTGAAACATTGGAGTTGTCGGATGTGATAGATGGAGGAGCAGAATTGTTTCTCTATCAGTCTGGCTATCTCACAATCAAGAGCTATGAAGATGAAGTCTATACGCTTGGTTTTCCGAATGAAGAAGTCAAGAGGGCGCTGTACAAAATGGTGGTCCCTGCTTTGACGATGCAAAACAATTCGAGGCCAGTTTCCGTGCAGACTCTCTTGATGAAGACTATGCGAGAAGGAAATGTATCAGAGGCGATGAAGCATCTGAAGGCTCTCATTGCTGATGTCCCTTACAGCAATAAAAAGCTGGCAAGTATGGATATGGAAGAGCGTTATCGTCTCATTATCAGTACTCTTTTCAATGCAGTAGGTCTGAATGTGCAAGTAGAAAAGATGCTTGCTACAGGTCGGATTGATATTGTGGCAAAGGCTCCTCGATTCATTTATGTGATAGAACTTAAACTATCCAAGAATGGAGGTAAGTCGGCTGGCGCTGAGCAGATAAGAACCCATCACTATCTCGAACCTTTCAAAAGCGATAAACGTAAAGTAATAGGCTTGAGCATTGAATTGGATGATTTAGGTAAAGGTTTACTTGGCTGGAAAGAAGTGGCAGAATGAGCTTAATGACACTTAATGACACCCACCCTTAATGACACCTGAAGAGATTATTGCAGACTACAATAATCGTGTAATAAATCATAAAAAAGAAGATTTAGCTTGGAAGTTTAAGTTTTTTAGCTTATCTTTGCGGTAGAAACAAATAATGACGATTATGAAGTCAAGGGAATACTATATTTCACAGATTTTATCTCACGCCGAGGAACTAAGAAAGAACTTCGGTGTGAAGTCCTTACGCCTTTTTGGTTCTGTATCCAGAAACGAACAGAAAGAAGGCAGTGATGTTGATATCTGTGTAGATATGGAACCGAAAATGTTCCTTGTAGTTAGACTGAAACGTTTTTTAGAAAACTTATTGGAGTGTTCCGTTGATATTGTAAGAATGCACAAACATATAAACCCTTATCTTCTTAAGGAAATAGAACATGATGGAATATACATCATCAAATAGAATAATGATTACTATCAGCCATAGAATATTTTATAGCGAAATATAGTGGAAAGTGAAAACCAGCGATTCCCTCTGCTTGTATTTCATATATAAATAGGTATTAGGGACTGAAAGAACATCTGAAAACCTTAATGACACCTGAAATGATTATTGCAGACTATTCCCGATGCTTCGGTTCCGGCTCCGCCGCCATAGCCGAGTCTTCCTCTGGCAGTTCAAAAAGCCTGATGCTGCGGTCTTGTAGGAAAATATGGTTGAGAGTGAAGGCAAGCGATTCCAGGGTTTGTTCCCTGACGGCAGGTTTCAGTTCGCATTCCCATACCACGATCGTGTGCCAGCCCATTTCAGCTAGTTTGTGCATTACCTCAAGATCCCGCTGCTGATTGCGCAGAATCTTATCCTGCCAGAACTTGGTGTTAGATTTCGGCACAACGTAGTATTTGCATCCTTCATGTCCGTGCCAGAAGCATCCGTTCACGAAGATGCAGGTGCGGTATTTGCGCAGCACGATGTCTGGTTTTCCTGGCAAGCGTGGATGGTTGAGCCTGTATCTGAATCCATGCGACCACAGGAATTTCCTGACAAGGACTTCCGGCTTGGTGTCCTTGCCTTTAATTGCCGCCATATTGTTGTGGCGCTGTTCTATGGTTAAGCGGTCTGACATTTGATGGGAATATGATTATTAAATGAATGAGCTATGTTGAAGGAAAACAGAACTATTTCCTATATTCCTTCAACACTTCAGCAGTCGTGAACATCGGTTCACCAGGGACATAACTATTAAACTTCTTCAGATGAGCAGTTTTTAAATCAGAAAGCAATTTTCTAATATCAATCTTTCCTATATTAACTTCCTCGTCAAATCTGTAGAAGAAGTAATTTCGCTTAGCACCTCCATCATTTTCATCTACTGTTTCCAGCGGATACCAGGTATTACGCATTCTTTCTTCTGTCACTTTACCCGCAGTATCCTTTACGTGGAAAACCCGATATTCACCAGTTTCTTCAACTCCATCAGTATAGAGAATTACAAAATGGACATTCTGCTTTTCATAGAAATATGCAGAATGCGCACCATCTCGTGCCTCATCATCTCTAAGTTTTAAACGCACATTATAAACTAAGCTTCCTTTGTCATTATTACCAAGAATCCATTGTAATTGCTTCTCTGATCTATAATAGCCTACAAGAATTCCCCGTGTCAAATCACGTTCCAAATAATGCACGGTGAGCCACGGCGGCGAAACCATAGGCAGCGCTAATTCTTTCTCAACAGAAGGTTGCAATATTTTCTCCGGATCCTTACCCATATTGCATTCATCAATAATGAAATCTTCCTTCAGTTCATTAAACTGCGTCTCCGTTTCTTTCCATTTGGCATAAGGACGAGCATAGGCAAAATACACTTCTCTGTCCTCTCCATAAGGCTTGAAAACTCTGCCGTTTAACTCATAAAAGTGTTTCTGCATGTACAATTCACCATCAATACCCAGTTTGGCTCTCATTGCATAAATGCAATACTCTTTCTGTATAACCTCCCTAATCTCATTACGAAAGATTTCTCTCACCTTTCTTTTCCATTGCGTCTTTTCATTAGCTTTATTGCGGGCATAAAGGAATAATACATACAGGAAATTCACATCATACTGCGAAAGGAAGAGCGTATCACGGTCAAAGAGTCTATCAGGAAACTGATATGAAACTGTAGTACAATGCTTACCCTTACCATTATAACGCTTTCGAATATTCTTCTCCCCTGCATTATATCTGTGATCATCATACACAAAACCGCTGATAAAGAAATTCGGAATCACATCATAACCTTCAGTTGCACCAGTATCCTGCAAATGAATATCCTTGAAACTCTCTCTGTCCTTCGCTCTATTCTCCCTGTCTTTATCATCAAAAGCCGTTTCATCAGAAAGGAACAGATTGATGTTCCACTGTATTACGTTTCTTGCATAAGTATATTGTTTATAAATAGATTCCGAAGTAAGCGGATGTCCATTCTTATAGTATTTACTGTCACCAATATAATATACTTCCCTATTAGCTTGCGCATCATTCGATGTAAGAGCCAAGTCTGTATAAAGATGATCAACACGCTTACCATCACTCTGGTCTGCAAGCCCTTTCGGTATATTTTGGTGCGGAGTACCAATCAAATCATCTATCATAGCTTCAAATACAACATTAAAGCTCTTGGCAAGAATATATTCCTGAGCATGCGCATTAATAGCAATACGATAAGAATTTTCAAAGAACGCATAGCACAAATCCCAGAGTTGCAGAGCCTTATCTGAGAAATATTTATACTTGATTTGCATGAGCCTCATCTTACCCCTGCCCCTCAGATATTCTTTAAATTGCTTGCCAGTAATCAGCTCATACTGGATATTGATAGGAGTTTGGAAACCATATTCTTCATTCAGATAGTTCAAAATACTATAATAAATGACAAACAGCTCCTCCTCGAAATTCACGATTCGCTTCTTGTTAACAAGCTTCAAATATACAGGAGCACCATTCCTCTGCATAAAGGCAGAAGAATGGCTGATAGTTTTCGTCCAGTTTATCTTATTGTTTCCCCGATGCATATTTTTGACTGAGAAGAGCACAAAATCCCGGTTTTCACGATTGAATCTGATCAGCGAAAGAACAATATCAAGATAAGTATTCGTGTGCTGCCGCTTGCCTTTTCCTGATCGTGTAATATGTTTATAGAGAATAGCTTTACTATCAGGATTAGCCTTGTAGAATACGCTCAGAGCACGGTAAACCCAAACAGAAAATTCATAAATGAACTTACGATATTCTCTGCTGAGTTTCTTCTGGTCTTCAGGTGTCAAGACCTGCTCTGGGCTAACCATTTCCCCATTTTCAAGAGTCACTCCAGCCAGCACTTCCACTTTCTTTTGAGGATCATCTTTCAAGAGTACCTTAGGTAAAATAAAGACACAGTCTCTCAACTGCGGATTGTAGAAATAACCCACATACTGTACGCTCACTTTCTTGTCTACATCCTGCAAAACATAGATATCCTTCAAGATATTCTCTACTTTCGAGCTTTCATACTGATGTTCCTCAAATAGAATATACATTATTCGTTCTCCGATTTATTGTTTTGCCAGTTCATCACTCTCTTCAAGAAGTCAACCAGTCTTTCTGTATTTACCTTATCTCCTTCTTCATCGTAGAAATCAGCAAAAGCCAGGTCTCTCTCCATTTTCTTTCCCTTCACTTCCTCTTGATAAGTGAAGAGTGAGGCATCTTCGAAGCCATAGTCTTTAAAGACATCGTTCCAAAGATAGAAAATCACTTTACCTACCAATACATCGGCCGTGATGATAGTTGGTCTCTCGTTTGCTTCATCTGTTTTCTTTATTGGTTTGCAGAAGAAATAACCCAATTGTTTATCTGCACTTGATGTCATAGAGGCAATAATTTCATTCACTTTTTGAATGAAGCTCCACCAAGAGAGTTGTGTTTCCTCGCCGATAATTTTCACAGGTTCCCCGTTCGCACCCTCTATCTGGATGTTCCAGTCTAACTTCTCCCCATTCTCATTCTTACCAGGCTTAATCTTGATGTACTTCCAGTCCCAGCGGCGCTTGAAGGCAGAATCGATTGGGAAAAGACTCTGGTCACTGGTATTCATGGTGGCAAGAATACTCATATTAGGTGGCAGGGCCATAAAGCCAAACCAATCCCTATCAGGATATTTCTCGCAACCTTCCTTGTCCAAGCCGAATCTCTGATTCATAGTCGCAGTATATCCTGAGATTTGAAGTTCTTCCAGATGTTCTGCAATATCCGTATCAGCCTTGATAGGATAAGTACTCCATCCGTCTTCACTTCTATCCAGCAGCTGGAAGATGTCACCAAACACCTGGGCACAGTTACCTCGGTTAATCTCCTCAATAACCAGGGCTATTTCCTTCTTCGGATTCATCCAGGCTTGCTTGTAAGCCTCCAGGAAAGCCTGCTCCACAAACTCATAAGTCAAATCCTTAGTACCCTTTATCTTATGTGGTTTGTAGCAACCTACAAATGTGGCGTAGTCGCTATCAGGATGGAAGGTGGTACGGATACTGGTAATCTTACCTTCATCCTCCTCTTTCTTGATAGTATGAGATTTACCTGTACCTGGAGCACCATAGTAGATGATTTGGCGAGGGGTGAAATCTCCAAATTCCAGAGGGCCGTCCTTTGGTTCAGTCTTCTTTACATCTGTATTCTGTCTATTTCCTTTGCTATCAAGTTCGTATAATCTATAGCTGTTATTGCCAATTTCTATCAAATATTTATCGCCGTATATCTCGTTAATATTCTTGGCAAATATCTCTAATGATTGCTGAGTTTGCTCCTTAAGGAAACAGTATTCATCCCCTTTAAGTGACCATTTTATTGAAGTATCGCAATCATCTTGGTGTCTAGGGTCCGTAACTAACTTTAGACTCTCAACTTTTTTACCGAAACGACAGAATTTGAATCCAACAGTCACAGTATTATAATTCAACAGTTTTTCAAGTTTACTCAGATTTTCATCATATTTAAGAATAACTTTCAAAACAAAGCCCCAAAAGTCGACAATGTTATTTGTCTCCTTTAATAACATCTTTGTCGATTGAATATCCTCTTTTTTGTCCTCATCAGAGCTAACACCAACCTCCAAGTAATCCACGAAGTTTTTATAATTTGATATAGATGCAGACCAAGCATTACCTTGTTTTTTGTTTGCTTCTAAAGGACACACCAAATTATAAATCTTATTTATAGACCAGCGATCAATAACATCAAACAAACTGCTTTTATGGGCAATATCCTGAACTATTTGTATAACTTCCTCATGAAAGGGATGAGTATAGGCATATTGCTTACAGGACGATTCTGCAAGTCCTGTAGATTTCAGGTACTCATAGAACATCTCTTTCTTCTGGTCTATATCTTTTTTCAGATAACTGTCCATTAAACATTTCTCGTTTTCCAAACCGAAAGTATCGAAAAACTCTTTTTTATTATTTCTATCCATAAAACTAAAGATTTGCTTGGCATTTATTTTAGTTGTTGATAATACTCCCTCCTTTGATAAAGAAAGAACTTTAGAGTAGCGGTTGATGTAATTACGCACAATATCATCATTGTTCTTTGCCTCATCATGGAAACAATTATGATAAGCTGTAGCATAATCACAGCCTGGGTGTTTAGACACATAATCATAGAGTGTTTTTATCAAATATGTAGGGCACTCTAAATCCTTAAATCCATCGCTAGCTACATAGGGATTCGGAATATAATAACGATTAATCCATAATTCCAAATACCTATGAGCTTCCGTTTTATCAATATCGTGATCGAATCTAGGATAATACATACCATCTTCAGCCTCACAATACAGCGCCAACTGGCAGGCTAACTGATATGGTGTATGAAAGAATTCTCCATCCCACTTTTCTTTCATGAAATTTCGGAACTGGGATATAGGCATAACTTCATGAGGCAATGAATTTACTAATTCCATCACCGTTTTAGGAGTACCATTTCGCCATCTACATATTATATCTGCCATAATTATTTGTTTTCAGAATCGTAATATACTTTAGCATACATTTCTGAATCATTGTCACTTATCTTTGTGAGCATCAGGAATGTTACTTCTGGTATAGCGATACGCCTTATTAAATTATACGTATATGCTTTGGGAGCTTTATTTATATCAGGATTAGAACGTTTATACGTCAATTCCTGAGCGTAAACTCTTCCATTTTTATCGTTTAGCCTTTTTCTTGTCAGGTTAAAGTTCAATTCTTCAGGAAGCAGTTTTATTTCTTCATATAGAGCTCGCCATGTATCAAGACTCACTTCGTTCCTATAGTTGAATCTGTGGTTTATGTATTCCTGCTTTACAGAATCCAAATAATCCAAGACTTCATCTCGCATTAATACACAATGTACATCAAAGGCTTCAACTCCAAAGAAAGAAAAAATATCAGGATCTTTCATACTTCCCAGATAAAGACTGGCTTCTCCATTACCAGTGCCAGCTTTGTTGTCTTTAACAAAGCTGTCAACCAGTCGGATGGAAGCCCAATCATCTATATATCTAAATATACGATTAGCCATATCAAACGCCGTATTGAGTAATATCCATCTGTTTCAACAGAGCAATAAGAACATCTACAACAATGCTATTACCTGCTTGCTGATATGCAGAAGTATCACATACTACAATTTTGTAGGAATCTTTAAATCCCATTAATCTATGACATTCACGAGGGGTTAACTTTCGGATTCGTCCCTTGAAAGTCACATAGTTATCAACTCCGGCTCTGTGCATTTTATGCATAGACTGTAAGAGAGGTCTTGCTACATCCAAATCTGTCTTTGTTGAAGTTTTGAAGTTTTTTGTACCTCCTGCCAATACATATTTTGCAACCTTATCAGAAAGATAATATTTTTCTTCCACATCACGAACATCAAATATAAACTCATCAAAAGCTTCATTTGTTGGAGTTAACTCAGAATCAGGATGATAAACAAAATCTCCATGCCAATTAAACTCCTGATTTCTCTTCTGGCACAGCGCAACATCTCCATTTATCTGAGTATAACTCTTTTCTCTGTTCTTATGACTGGTAACAAACTTAATGCCTTTTTCCTTTAAGAAATACTTCGTATCAATGTAATCTTCCAAGAAATCATACATTTTATATTCTAGTTTGATAGGAGCTGGATACTTAAAGTCTGTTGGTTTCTTAAAACCTAAGCAGAACACTCTTTCTCGATGCTGAGGAATACCATAATCACAACTATTCAGAACTCTAAACTTTACATCATAGCCTAATTCTTCAAAAATATCATGAATTACATGCCAAGTTCTTCCTTTGTCATGATTCAATAATCCACGAACATTCTCAAAGAGGAACACCTTTGGTTCTGTTTCTTTTACAACACGAGCAAACTCATAGAACAAAGTACCTCTTGCATCTTCGAAGCCTAATCTGTGACCAACCATAGAAAAGGCCTGACATGGGGCTCCACCAACTATAAAGTCTACTTTTCCTTTATATTTAGTTGCATCAAACTCACGAATATCAGTAAACCAATCTTCCTCATTGATTTTATAGTTTGCAAAATAACTTATTTTACATTTTAGCTCTATGTCTCCGGCAAAAACTATTTTATGGTTCAACCCAAGACGTTGAAAAGCATGTTCTATGGCACCAATGCCACTAAAGAGTGTACCAATCCTGACACAACGTTCAGGATGGGAGAATTCTAAATCCTTCCAGTTTGGCCCATCAGAAATAGGTGTTGGCAATATGTCCTTATCATTCAAATTATCTGCTCGTTTTCGGACAATACGCTTTACAGCCTTTATCTTAGCACTTTCTTCCTTTATATCTTTTTCTACAGTTGCCATTATTTACTCAGTAATCCTTTCTAATTTTCCATTAATATAATACTCTTCGCTGTCAGCTGTATTCTGCACGACAGCTCGATCGTTTACGAACGGACCGATGTTGTAGTACTTCGGTTTTACTTTTACCGTTCCATTTGCAAGCAAGATACCCCATTTCCCATTTTGCTTAAACGGAATATATCCTTTGTAATATGGGCGCATCTCTTCATATATTGGTGGAACAATCACCCTGTTTTTATGATTGCAGACACCGTATAAGCCATTCTTTCTAAATACATTATATTCGGAAAGACTTGCGGCCTGATTAGCCGCATCTGGCCTTACCTGAGCATTACCATCAGCATGTTCTACAACAACCATTTCCTCATCATCCTCGGAATAATCTGGCTCATATTCAGAATCTGAATCAAGAATCAGATCACGTTTAATACCAGAACCGTCATTATAGCCTTCACTATCATTCACTCCAAGAAAATGATACCGCCAATGACGGTTTGCCATTGGAGTTCCGAAACGGTTATAAAGTCCAACATTGTCCAAGATGACCGTAGTCTCTTTCCCCTTCGATATTCGAAGCCCCCTGCCTACCTGTTGTAGGTAAAGCGAGAGAGACTTGGTAGGTCGTGCCAGCTGTATAAATTCAATATCAGGACAATCAAAGCCTTCAGAGAAAATGTTGACATTCACTAAGACCTCTATATTGCCATTAGCAAAGTCTGCTATTTTTTGCTCACGCTCAGAGGTTGGAGTTGTACCATCTATCATACAGATACTTACACCCTTTGCTGCGTATAAATCGCAGATATGGCTGGCATGTTTTCGGTCAATAGCATAGATAATACCTTTCTTGCCTTTAGCATATTTCAGATAACTTTTATATAAACCAGCCCGTATCTTATCCTTGTCCATTACAGCACTCAACTCAGAATCCAAATAATCTCCGTCAGCTCCCATCCGGTCTATTCCATTGATGGCGTGCTGAATCTCAGAATTTGGCTTGATGCTGATATAATCATAATTGGCAAGATAGCCATGATTGACAAACCATTCTATACTCTTTGCCAATACAATATCACCAAACAAAGAAGTAAATCCACAATGGCTCATGCGCCACGGAGTAGCTGTTACACCCAGTTTCTTACTATTAGGGAACATATCCCAAAGTTTCTGGTAGCCGGGTGCCATGCAGTGATGAGCTTCATCTATGATGATAAAGTCGAATTGCTCACGACGCATCAATTCATAATGCCTACGACTCATAAAGGTCTGGATTGACGCAACCTGTATGGACTTGTCCAAATCCAATTTTTCTCCACTCACAATCACTCCATGAGGAATACTCCCCAGTTTCTTGCTTGCCTGTCTTATCAGTTCCCTACGATGGGCAACAATCAAAATCTTAGATTCACGACTATGAAGGTTGCACCATCGCAAGATATCCTTAACAACAGAAGTAAAGACAATAGTCTTGCCTGTACCAGTAGGCATCTGAAGCATCACATTATCTATCTTATCCCAAAGACCATAAACATTGTGTTTCATTTCCGCCTGGTAAGGTCGCAAGCCTCTATCATCCGACTCAATATGAGAGAATCGGATGGCAGGGCGTTCGAAGGGTTCTACCTTCTCCACTTCCTCGTCAAGATATATGTCTTTATCTGCTATCATTTTAATTCATTATTTTTCATTCCAACCTGCATCCACGGCTTTCTCGTAAATATCGATTGCCCATTTTGATTGCTTATAAGTCAATGCACGTCCTCGTTTTGAAGAGAAAGCCACCTGACCTATGAACGCCTGCTCCTTTGGAGTCAGTTCACCAGGATTGTCTTTTGACCATCTATTCAAGGCGAACCATTTTTCCGGCTCCACTTCCTTAGCCTCATCCATCTTTTTCTTTTGGCCTTCGGTAATCTCTTCATCAACATCACCTACACCGCCCAAGAGTTCTGCAGGTATATTGTATTTATTACCTTCTTGTGAAAGCTTAGTTTTGAGAGCATCCCAACAAAGAGTAGCTTTTGTCCACTCATTGATATTCTTACCCTCATCAACATCTATCAAATGCTTGTAAACAAATGGTTCTATATCTTTCACATAGAGCAGAGTCTTATAGAGCATTGTTGCCTTTAAGCGTTCTATATCCTCTTGTGGAATTTCTTTTGGTACATAACGATTTTTGCGTCTGCCATTACCATCCGTATATGATTCCTTGATCTTATATGTAATATGCTCTGCACCACAGAGGAGTTTGGCATAAACATTATAAATATCCAACGTCAACTCATTGTAAACAGAAGGACTGATTACACACTGCTCATTCCAAATAGCATCAAGATTCAATGCTCTACCTGAATTCAGCGACAGCAAAGACATCGTATAAGCTACCATGTTCGACTTATAGCCAGGCAATGCCAGTCCATCTTTACCATACAAAGCATCAATTCCCTTGAAGAGGATGGCCTTTGCTATTGTACGCTGGTAACGAGTCTTATCGAAATGAGCACCATTACGTTTCATCTTGTCAAAGAACTTAGTATAGTTATTCTCGCCACCCCTACAGACACTGGCAGGATCCTGCTCCCAACTCATGATAAACTTAGAGAGCGTTGTCTTATCAAACATCTGATTCTTAGGATATTCGGCATAGAATTCTTTTTCAGCCTTGCTGGAATTCTGGCGTTTAGCCTTATCCAAGTACTGACCACGTGTTCTTTCAAAGAACCACTTGCTCACAGGTTTACCGCTTGCATTCAGAACCCATGTTTCACGAGACTGCTGCTCCAACTCCACCAGGAAGCCTTCATTTATGTTGAAATCAGACTTCTTGACAGCAGATTGTGTATTGGCAAATCTCGAAATCTTCGGCACTATCTCGGAGAGATTATCCTTATCTTTGACTACAGAGATTTTCATTGCTACGTAGACAGAAGCCAATTGGGAGAAATCAACGTCTTTCATACCCATAACTGCGCTAATTGCAGCCGTAGTCTGACCGCCATTCACTATTTGCCAAGACTTAATCTTGGTTATCGCATTACCTTCCTCATTCAGTTTTACTTCTGATGCTGTAGCAGAAATACCGTTGTTATAAGCAAAGAACATGTCTGGCTCCGGCAAGGTATCTTCCACACCCTTTCTGCGTTCAATGGCCGTTGCCGTATGACCTATCAGCGTATTACGGATTCCTTTATTTGAAGCACCTTTAAACTGAAGGAATGTACGGACGTTCATCTCCAGTATCTGCTGATGATATTTATGATATACCTGCGAGAGTACCATACCAGGAATAATACAGAGATAACACTTAACGTTATCTGAAACGTCTGGCATCTGGATACATGGCAAGGTGCAATTATAATCACCCTCGAAATCTACAACAATAGGCTTTCTACCAGAAATGATATTATCCTGTTGCATGATTCGCTTTGCATCCCAAACATAAAACTCACAAGAGGTACCATCAGCTATCTCGATATTATCTTTTTCATAGTTAACTGGCGCAATAGCATTTGTAAGAAGAAACAATCTGATACGGTCTATCTTACTGGTACTATGAATTAAATCTGCTACCTGATAAAGGTCGCTCTTAGTATCGTCCATAAACTTACCTAGCATGGCACCGCTGACAGACTGATCATAAAAACGCTGGAGCCAATTGAACTGGCGATCTAAATCATTGGCAGAAATCTTAGAGCCATTATTTGGATCTTCGTATATTGCCAGAAAGAGATCTATAGTTGTAAGATCTTCATCGCCATTAAAACCCCAACCATCAAGAGCCACTCCATTTTTTGACTTATAGGAACAGATATTTACCTGATTAACATCACCACAACCTTGAATATATCCTACAATAATCTGAGTCAGAATATCCTTCGGATTATCAGCCATCAAGAGCTGGTCATCAAAATCTTCCTTGAACTGCTCTACTTCTGATAACTCTTTCTCTATTACATTGCAGATTGCATCACTAACATAAGCTGTTTGCTCTTCTTTAGGTTCGAAATCATCAAAAATCTCGTTATGATTTAATTGTTCCATTTTTATTTAGTTATATTGTCGTTGTAATACAAGAAGTTACTTTTAAATTCTTTTAATCATTTTCCTTCGCCTTTGCACAGTATATCCCTATCGACTTCCTGAATGAAGTCGACAAACGAGATGCCTAAAACCTGGCAAATATGATGAAGTTCTATGATATCAAGGCGGCGTTCACAAGTCTCAATCTTGCTTATAAACGCCTGATTAACTTTCAGTAGTTCAGCGAGTTGAGCCTGTGTTACCCCCCCCCATTTCGCGCTTGCTACGCAAGCGACCAATGACTTGGTGATATAAATGTGAATGTATGCTCTTGTCCATTTTTTACTTTATTTTTAGGCGCAAATATATATTCTTTTATCGGATATTCCAAAATCGAATATCACATAGAATCAAATCTATAATCGTGTAATAATTCATAAAAAAGAAGGCTTATGCTTGGTAGTTTCAAGTTTTTATCTTATCTTTGCGGTAGAAACAAAAATGATGATTATGAAGTCAAAGGAATACTATATATCACTGATTTTATCTCATGCCGAAGAGCTGAAAAAGAACTTCGGAGTAAAGTCATTGCGCCTTTTTGGCTCAGTTTCCAGAAATGAACAGAAAGAAGGTAGTGATGTTGATATATGTGTAGATATGGAACCCAAAATGTTCCTTGTGGTTAGATTAAAGCGATTTTTAGAAAACTTACTAGAATGCTCTGTTGACATAGTAAGAATACACAAGCATATAAATCCATTCCTTCTTAAAGAAATAGAACATGACGGAATATACATCATCAAATAGAATAGTTGGCACCTTAATACAAATTAAGGAAGCTATCAAACAATTGCAAGATTGGAACAGAGATGTACAGGTTGTTGATGATTACTATTGTACGCCTGAGGGAATGAAGAATCTTGCAGCTAGTTGTATGCTTATAGAGGCAATTGGAGAAGGAGTCAAACTAATTGACAGATTAACACAATCTCGCCTATTAATTGAACGTCCAGAAATACCATGGCAAGATGTTATTGGCATACGTAACCATATTGCACATGGTTACTTTAATATAGACGGGGATATAGTGTTAGATGTCATCAAGAACAATCTCGATGACTTGTTAGCAGCCATCGAGTATTTTATAGCAACATTCTAACTACCCCTACATCCGCAGCTGCCCAGTCGAGCCCCTGTAACTCTTCCTTACAGCACCATTTGCTATCAGCATGTTCTTTCCGCTTAAAGCCGTTAGCCTCAGCTTTAGGCGTGCAGAGAAAAGCGATCATGGTGATAGAGAAATCGGGATATTCATGGGTGACAGTGGCCAGTTCCTCTCCTACTTCTACAGGATACTCCATCTCCTCCATCAGCTCACGAGCCAATGCCTGTTGGGGAGTTTCCCCAGGTTCAATCTTGCCACCAGGAAACTCCCATTTATAACTGGTATATTCAAACTTCGTCTTGCCTTTCTGCATGCAGAGGTACTTGCCATTATGGCAAACAACGGCTGCTACCACATTATAATGTTTCATTGTCTTATCAACTTAAAATATCATTTACTCCATCCACTGGAAATCCTCCTGCAATTCTTGCGGCAACGGATTATCCATGTGAATATCATACAATATGGAACCATTCGTCGTGGCACCCTTTCTTGGATTCTCTAAATGACCTGTTCCGATATAGGTATATGGCAGGGTGATACCATTCTCGGCACTCACCTTTCTCACAAATACCAATACCCTTTTGGCTGCCCGCTGCAAAGCCTCATCCTTGGCAGAAATACGGGCAATACTTTCCCACTGGAAAACATCTGGAGACAAGAACTTGTCATTATACTTCAAATGATCATCCAGGGAAGCATCCTTCTTCAAACCAGCAAAGACATACATATTGCCATTTTTATAGTATGTGCCATACTGATTGTGCTTCGGATTCTCCAGGATTTTCAAGAGCACCTGGTCCTGACGATAATCCTGCCACAACAGGAAATCTTCTTTCGTTTCAGCATATCTTGCCTCATATTGTATCAAACCATAGTTGAGTAAATCTTGCAGATAAGCCTCATATTCCTGTTCTCTTTCACCACATAAATGCACTTCACTCTCTTCTATCTTCACTGCCATTCCATCTTCAAGGAATCGCAAAGCATGCTCCAGTTGCTCATACCTGAAACCAGGAATCTCCTCCTGGATATTGGCTTCTATATGAGATAACGCAATCTCTCCGCTTAGTAAATTTTTGATTACCAAATACTCATGCTCTCTTACCAATGGCAAAAGACTTGAAAGATAATTGATGCAAGCTATCTGCTCTTCTGAGAATACAGGTAAATCCTCTTCCTCTATACCCTTTAAGAAGCCATAATAAGAATTTGTTTTCTTGGAGCCAATCTTTATCTTCATGAATTTCAAGAGATTAGGAGCATAATCACTATTCATATAGTCCATGTGTGATGGATAAGATGGAGTCTTCAGATAAGCCTTGAAATTCTGATAATCCATCTCCAGATAGTTGATGCGATTAAAATTCTCGCTCTCTATTTTATCGATGATTTCCTCTTTTGAAAGATCGTCGATGTGTATCTCAACGCCATAATCATCCAGACCCAAACTTTTGAAATCATTCCTTACCATAAACTTCAAGAGTTTCTTCTCTAATATGGAATTACGAGAAAGACTACCCAGCGCCAAAGCGATATGAACGCTGCGCTTATAGCTATTTCCGATAAAGTCGAGTATCGTAACATAAGGCTTATTGGTATATTTACGAAGGCCTCGACCCAATTGCTGTAAGAAGATTGTACTCGACTCCGTTGGGCGCAAAAAGAGCACCATATTGACACCCGGAATATCCACACCCTCGTTCAGAATATCTACAGCAAAGAGGATTTCCAATTTCTGATTTTCATCTTGCAAATCATTGTAAGCACGAATACGTTCACCAGTTTTGTTCTTCCCACTCAAGAATGCTGTATGATAATAATCGCCTAAGTTATCAGCCATCATCCTTGCATGCTGGATGTTTCTACAGAAAGCCAGCGCCTTCAGTTTCTGTCCTTCCATACGATGTTTTTCAATCTGCTGATGAATAAACTCGCAGTTTTCAGGCATAGAGATTTGCGATATTAATCGGCGTTCACCTGAAGAGGTCAAGCCATAATCTACCAATTCATCACGAATACCATAATAATGGAAAGGCACAATCAGGTCGTTGATGATTGCATCTCGGAGCCTCAACTCATAAGGGATATTATTGCCGAAGATTTCTACCACATCCTGATTGTCCATACGGTTCTCTGTAGCTGTCAAGCCCAACAAGAACTCTGGTTCAAAATAGTCGATAATCTTGCGATAACTATCCGCCACAGCATGATGACACTCATCGATAATGATATAATCAAATTCTTTCTTGTCAAAGAGTTCGAGCGAACGGCACATGGAGACATTGGTAGAAAACAGGAAATCCTCACCAGACTCCTTAGCCTCTGCATTATACAATCCGCAAGTTTTAGCGCCACCAAATACCTTTTGGAAGGTTTCTAATGATTTCTTCAGGATAGAGCTTTCATGAACGATATAGAGCAATCTGTCTGGATTGAAATTGAGCGCATCGAAAGCTGCCAAATAAGTCTTTCCCGACCCCGTAGCAGAAATTACCAATGCACGCTCCTGTCCGATGGCACGATAGCGATTCAATTCTCTGAGTGCTTTGCGCTGCATATAGTTGGGCTTGATGTCAGAGTTAGCCATATCATAATCCATATCCCAGCGTTCAATGGCAAAGTTGAGTTTGGTGGCATAAGTCTTGATTCTGTCCTGAGACAATTCATAAGTCTTGCTCCATAGTTTTTCAAACTCAGCCATTGCATCAAGATAGGCCTCTGTATCTCGCTCGCAATCCACCACCAAATCCCATTCTATGTTTTTCAGCAAAGCATAACGAGTGATATTGGATGATCCCACAACCATTTCGACCCTATTATCTTCCATCTCGAAAATATAGCCTTTGGAATGAAATCCATTGGTAGAATAGTTTTTCTCATCATGGAAACATTCATCATCCAGATGGCATTCGAAATGAGGAAATTGCATTAAGCTCATAAAAAAGTTCAAAGATTCCACATCCGTGAAGTTCTGATAGGTAGAAGTTATGATTCTGCCTTTTGCTCCACGTTCCAAAGCTGCCTTGATGTCTTTCGCCAAAAGTACTAAACCAGCTTTCTTGATAAAGCTGACTGAGAAATCAAATGATTTACAACGTCGTAAATTCATCTGAATGGTTGACAGAAAAGATGTCTCGGTATAATTAGTTAAAAATCTCGATTTCATAAGCCTGTACAATTTGCTTGCAAAAATACAAAAAAGAATCCAGATACTTCACTTTTCCGCTTATTTTTCATATCTTCGCATCCTAAAAAAACAATTATTATGGGATAGAGAATATTCCGAAAACCTTAATGACACTTAATGACGCCTACCCTTAATGACACCCTTTCTCGAAGATTTTACCAATTTCATATGTATCTCTATTTTTCTACAATAACGTTAAACCAACTCTTTTTCAATGACACTTCCATTTCCCCCAAATTCTCTTTCAAATACCCTTCTCTGCCCGGGTATTTTTTTCTCCCTGCCCACGCAAGAATTTTTCCGTGGGCAGGGAAAAATAAAAGTGGGTACAGAGACGGGGAACACACGCTAATGTTAATGTTGTGAAAATAAACAGAGATAATTGGATGGTTCGGGAGAAAAAAAGTATATCTTCCCAAACTTTGTCACATACGTAAAAAGAGTTTGGGACTGCTGTCAAAAGCTCTTTTGTCTATTCTCGAAAGCTCTTGTTACGGTAGTGAAAAACTTTCGGAACTTTACTTCTTATTTTGGCCGTTATTGATGAGCGGCGCCTGTCATCAATTTAGACCAAGGAGAGTCGTCTTTTATGGCTGTTTTCAGTACAAGAGGAGCTTTCTTTTGCAATGCTGGTGCAAAGGTACAATTTTTCTGAGCAGAAAACAAGAATATGGCAAAAAAAGTTAGAAAGAACTTTTTCAACTCGTTATCTATTTGATTTTCAGATAGTTATCACTCTAAAATTACTCAAACAGACTCAATTATTTAATATTAAAATCGGAAAAGCTTGCATATTAGAAAAATAATGCTTATATTTGCAGAAAATTTCAGAAAAAGAGATATTGAGGAGTAAGAGGGGAGCTTATGGTACAAGAACGCAACAGAATACAATTGCCCCTGGAAGAAATCAAACTTGCCTTCGCTGCATCCTGCGTGGAGGGAACGGCGAGAAAGTTACATTGCCGACGACTTCATCATGGAAATGCAGAGGGGATAGTATTAAGAGAGGGTGTCATTAAGGTTTTAACGGATATATTTGGTTATTAATAATGGAGGATTGAATATGAATAAATTAACAAGAGAAGAGGCTCTTAGACGTTGGGAATCAGCCAAGGCTACAAAGAAAGCCATGGTTGACAAGATGCAGAAGATGCTTTATGAAGACTACAAATTACGTACGGGCGAAGAACCTGTAAACTTTAATGTCTTGTAATGGAGGAATTGGAATTAAATAGAATAAATGCCAATTCTCCTTATATTGTTGAATTGGATTTTTCAACAGGCTTATTCAAGTTTGTAAGCGACTTTGGAGTAAGCTTTAGTGTTGCTTTTGAAAAAGACGAATTGCTGCAAAGCGGAGAGTCATATCAGTTTGCGTTGACTAATTATGAAGGAACCAAATCTCCACAAGATTCCAAAGTTAGAGAAACGGTAATGTGTATTGTGGATGAATTCTTTCGTAAAAATCAAGCTGCATTATTATATATATGTGAAACTGGCGATGGAATGCAAAAAATGAGAAGTCGTCTATTCAGTTATTGGTTTTCTGTTTATGCAGAGAATGATGATTTTCTTTTTCTCCCTCAAGTTGTTTACGATGAAGAAGAAAATGAAAATTACGCAGCATTGATTATCAGAAGAGACAATCCTCTGTTTAATGATTTAGTATCTGAGTTTACAAATACTATAACTTTATTGAATGGCAAGCCAGATTAATTCGGCTGCATTACTCCCACTCTTCTGGTGTCATTAAGAGTGGGTGTCATTAAGTGTCATTAAGGTTTTACAATCACTTTATCCTTTATTTCACGCCTATTTCTTGCTTATATCAGAAAAAAGCAGTAACTTTGCACGACTTTTCTAAAGCAGCATCTTTGCTTTTTACTAAAAATAGATTTAATTTTACTAACTATGGGTAATAATACTTCCATCACGGAACATAAAAGACATTACTATCGGGAACTCCTATGCATCGGGGTTCCTATCATCATCGGACAGTTGGGTACCATCATTCTGGGATTCGCCGACACGCTCATGATCGGACATCACAGCACGGAGGAACTGGCGGCAGCAGGTCTCGTCAACAATATCATCACCTTCATCCTCGTTTCATATATGGGCTTCTCCTACGGTCTCACCCCTATCATCGGAAGACTCTACGGCATGGAGAAAACGGACGAAATAGGACAGAAAGTGAGAAACTCCTTCTTCGCCAACATGGTGGTGGGCGTAATCTTCTCGCTCGCCCTGGTGGTCCTCTACTTCAATCTCCATCGCATCGGTCAGCCCGAGGAATTACTCGCGCTCATACGCCCCTACTTCATCGTCAACCTCATTTCGGTGCTCTTCGTGGGCGTTTTCAATACGCTGAAACAGTTTCTCGACGGAATCGGAAATACCAAGGTGGCGATGTGGGTGATGATCATGGGAAACATCGTCAATATCTTCGGCAACTGGGTGCTCATCTATGGTGTGGGCCCTTGTCCGGAAATGGGATTATTAGGTGCCGGAATCTCTACCTTGGCAAGTCGTGTGCTCATGGCTGTGGCTATGGTGGGCATCATCGCCGTCACGAAGGAATACAGGGAATATCGCAACAATATCATAGCAAGCCGCATCAACGGGGCTGACTTCCGGGAGATGAACCGCCTGGGATGGCCTGTGGCGCTGCAACTGGCGCTGGAATCGGGCGCCTTTACGCTGAGCTGCGTGATGGTGGGATGGCTCGGAACGATTCCATTAGCAGCCCATCAGGTGATGATTACCATCTCCCAACTATTCTACCTCGTACTCTCTGGTATGGCTGCAGCGCTGGCCATCCGAGTGAGCCATTTCGTGGGACAGAACGACTTTGCTGCAGTCAGAAGAAATGCCTACGACGGCTGGAGACTCAACCTGCTGTTCTCTCTCTGCATGGGCATTCCGGTGCTGCTGCTCAGACATCAGATAGGCGGATGGTTCAATGATAATGTGGAGGTGCAGCAGTACGTGGCCCTGCTCATCATCATGATGATGATCTACCAGTTTGGCGACGGTCTGCAATATACCTTTGCCAATGCGCTGAGGGGTATTGCCTGCGTGAAACCGATGGTGACCTATGCTTTCATTGCCTACTTCATCATCTGTCTGCCGTTGGGTTATACGCTCGGTTTTCCTTGCGGCATCGGTATTTTGGGCATCTGGATCGCCTTCCCGTTCGGCCTCACGATTGCCGGTTTCCTCTACAAACACCGGTTTGAAAGGGAGCTGAAGAAAATGGAAAACATTTTTTTAGAAAAAAATTTTGATGCCTGATGGATATTTTGTACTTTTGCCTTCGTAGAATCATCCCCCAAAAGGGAAACCGGGGATTCTCATCGGGGGAAAGCCAAGGGAAAACGGAGATTCTCATCTGGTAAAAACCGCCACAGAAGTAAACTTTTTCTATGAGAAGTATAAGTAAACATGAAACAACAGATAGTCTATAACCTGGAAGAATTTGCTGCCAAATATCATCTGACAGACATTTATGGCGCCTACGCTGCCCACTTCGCCATCAACGGCGAGGAAAACAACTGCGTAAGCTCGGAAGAACTGGCGGAAATGGTGAAGGAACGTACACTCTTCACCAAACTGCTACTATTGAAACAGGGCAAATGCCTGCTGCATTTCAACAGCAATAAGGACGAAACCCTGGAAGTGAAAACGGGCGAATTTCTCATTGCTTCGCCTAAGGAAATCGTAGCGTTGAAGGAGGTTTCGACCGACTTTGAGGCGGAATGTATTCTGGTGGACGAGCATTTCACCGACCAGCCTACCCGATACCAGCCTTCACCTGAAAAGATGAAAAGCATCGCAGATATTTTCCACTTCGTGAGAGACATTGTAAGGCACCAGCACATCAACAAGATTGAGATGATCAAGAGTATGTTCAACGTGCTCAAACTCATCATCGAGGAACTGCCCTACGAGCAATGTTCCGTTTCCAACGACTTGGGGCACAAGAAGGAAGTGTATGAAATTTTCCTACATCACCTCTACCGCTTCTTCCGCAAGGAGCGACAGATCAGATTCTATGCCGACAAGCTGAATGTTTCTACCGCCTATCTCTCAAGACTGGTGAGGGAAATCAGCGGTTCTACGGTGAATGAGCACGTTACATCACTGGTTTACAAGGAAATATGCAACCTGCTCACCCAGTCGGACATGACGATGGGGGAAATAGCCGACTATCTGAACTTCAGCGACCAAAGCGCCCTGACCAATTTCTTCAAGCAACGGTCGGGAATGACGCCACTGGCGTATAGGGGAAAGAAATAAGAAAATTTCTGAAAAACAAAATAAAAAATCAAAGCCTGCAAGCGGAATCCGAGAGAGAGATAGTTGGATTCGCCTGCAGGCTTCTTCAAAGAATGTATATACTTGGATTCAATTAGTTATGGATAGTTTTGTTTTTCAACTCTTCATATCCCACATTTATTTCAAGGTGAACTTATGAGAATGAAGCATTTCCTTAGGGTCAAGTGCCTTGTCGAGCTCCTCCTTGCTCATCAGTCCCTGCTCTATCACGATGTCATAGACTGAGCGGCCTGTGGCATGAGCTTCCTTGGCTACCTTGGTGCTGGCCTTATAACCGATAATCGGATTGAGGGCAGTCACGATACCGATACTGTTCTTTACCATCTCATAGCAGCGCTCCTTGTTGACAGTAATGCCCAATACACATTCTTCTGTAAGGGTTTCGATGGCATTCTTCATCCAGGTAAGGCTCTCGAAGAGGCTCTCTGTGATGATAGGTTCCATCACGTTCAATTCCAACTGACCTGCCTCGGCTGCAAAACTGATAGTAGTATCGTTACCAATCACCTTGAAGCAAACCTGATTGGTCACCTCTGGGATAACTGGATTTACCTTGCCCGGCATGATGGATGAACCAGGAGCCTTAGGAGGAAGATTGATCTCGTTCAGACCGCAGCGTGGACCTGAAGCCATCAGACGGAGGTCGTTACAGATCTTGGAAAGTTTCACTGCCAAGCGCTTCAAAGCTGAAGAATAGCTTACGTAAGCACCTGTATCTGGTGTAGCCTCCACCAAGTCGCTGGCAGATACGAAGTTCTCACCGGTCAACTTACTGAGGTTGGCAGCACAGAGTTTAGCGAAGCCCGGAACAGCGTTCAGACCTGTACCGATGGCAGTACCGCCCATATTGATTTCGTGGAGAAGCTTCACATTGCGCTCCAGATTGAGGATTTCCTCCTCCAGGTTGTTGGCGTATGCGTTGAACTCCTGTCCGATAGTCATCGGAACTGCATCCTGCAACTGTGTACGACCCATCTTGATGGCGTCGGAATACTCCTCAGCCTTGTAGCGGAAAGCGCTGATAAGTCCGGTAAGAGCGCCCACGAGATGAGCATTCATGCGGATGAGGGCGAGGCGGATGGATGTAGGATAAACATCATTTGTACTCTGTCCGCAGTTGCAATGGTCGTTAGGAGAAACATACAGATAGTCACCCTTCTCACGTCCCAAGATTTCGAGGGCACGGTTGGCGATCACCTCATTAGCATTCATATTGACAGAAGTTCCAGCACCACCCTGTACCATGTCGATAGGGAAGTTCTCGTGCCACTTGCCGTCTATGATTTCGCGGCAAGCCTCAGCCATAGCTCCGGAAATCTCATCATTGATAACTCCGAGAGAATGATTGGTCTGGGCAGCTGCCAGCTTCACGTATGCAATAGCGATGATGAAATCAGGATAATCACACATCGTCTTGCGAGAAATATGATAATTGTTAATACCGCGCTGAGTTTGTACACCGTAAAGTGCGTCAGCAGGAACTTTGAGTTCACCTAAAAGGTCAGACTCTACTCTGAATTTCTTTTCGTCAGCCATCATGTTATGTCGTTTAAGTTAGTATTTATTCTATTAGTTATTGTTTCTTTTACAAAGAAAATGCAAACGAGCGCAATGAAAGCTTGCTTTCAAATTGCCGAGTGCAGCTTTTCTTCTACAAAGATACGATGATTTTTGCTGAAGTTATTTATAAAAAACGAACCATTATTTGTAAAAAGCAAACTTGGTTTGATTTTTTGTGATTTTTTCAATTTCCCCTACTTCAAACAAGGACTTTTCCTCTTTGTTTTTATCCTCGCAGGAAATAAGGGGAACTGAAATCTTAGTTTTTCCTCTTTCAAAAGGGTTCTTCTCCTTATATTATAAGAAGAAAGAAAAGTTCCTTCTCTATCAAAGGAAAGGAAAGACTCCTTCTCTATCAAAGGAAAGGAAAAGTCCCCTCAATAAAAACCAAGAGGATTCCTTTTTCCCTCCTCTTTTAATAAGCCTTCAGCCTGTAGAGCATTCCGATTTCAATACGGTCTGTATTATAATCGGTCAGTCCGGAAGCCTTACTGTAATCATACTTGCGCCCGGTATAGGCGAGGAAGAGGCGGAGATTCAGCGATTTTATTATCATTTCTTTCATCATTCTACATGAACTGGATGATTAGGTAACCGATGCCGAGCGGATTTTCCATACTATATAAACGAAAAAAGCCACATTCTCCAGCATTTCTGCCGAAGATGTAGCTCTTCTTTTGAATAATCATCATTTTACTTATTCATGCGTAGCGAAACGCTGCTCTGCCAGCTTCTCGTACTTAGTACCTGGCTTGCCGTAATTGGCATAAGGCCAGATGCTGATACCACCACGAGGAGTGAAAATACCAGTCACCTCAATGTACTTAGGATCCATCAGACGGATGAGATCCTTCATGATGATGTTCACGCAGTCCTCATGGAAATCACCATGATTGCGGAAACTGAAAAGATAGAGCTTCAAACTCTTGCTTTCCACCATCTTCACATCAGGAATATAACTGATGCGAATCTCCGCAAAGTCGGGCTGACCGGTAATCGGACAAAGCGATGTAAACTCAGGGCAGTTAAAACGTACCCAGTAATCATTGCCCGGATGCTTGTTGACAAAGGTCTCCAGCACCTCAGGTGCATAATCCATTCTATATTCGGTTTTGGCTCCGAGAGCCTGCAAACCATCTTGTTTTCTATCCACTGTCTTGGTAAATTTTTTATTTGTGAATTACGTAATTAGTTGAGACTGAATATCTTGAAGACATTATAAGAGATGTTGTTGTCATAAACATCCTCACCCTCATGCTTCTTGATGGCCTTGACCACACGGATGGTTATAGGCAACACGATGATTTCATATACTGTCTTGAGAATAACCTGCCAGAGCATGAGCCAAGGCAACTCGGAAGCAGGAACTACGCCTCCTAATGCCAATGGGAAGAAGATGATACTGTCGCAACTCTCTCCTGCCACGGTACTGAGAATAGCACGGGCTGAGAAATGCTTGCCACCATCACGAATCTTCATCACACTCATCACATAGGCATTGGCAAATGAACCTACGATGAAGGCTACGAAGGAAGCGGCAGCGATGCGTGGAGCCAGACCGAAAATGGCGTGGAAACCAGCATCATTGGTCCAATAAGGTGCTGCAGGAATCACATCACAGATGGCGCCGAGAGCCACGAAGAAGAAATTCATGGCAAAACCTGTCCAGATCAGCAGGCGGGCTTTCTGATAACCCCACACTTCACAAACGACATCATTGATAATGTAGCTCACTGGGAATACAATGAGTCCACCGGTCAGAGATACTGGCCCGAAGGCAATTTGCTTTGTTTCGAGCACGTTTGCCGCAATCAGACAAACGCAAAAGAGAATGCTGAAAAGCATAAACAGCACACTCACTTGAGTTGTTTTCTTTTCCATTTTTCTTGTTTTTTACGAGGTTTACCAAGCACTCAGATTTTGCTCCTGACAAGGTGGAAATCTGTTCACCATGCAAAAGCGGCTGCAAAATTACGATTTTTTCTTGAATTCTCCAAATTTTATCATAGAAATGTAGGATTTTTGAAATTCCTAAAATACATAGTCCCACAGATTTCACAGATTTACACAGATTTTTTGAAACAAAAAATAAATCTGTGAACATCTGTAATATCTGTGGGACATTTTTCGGGCGTACTGAATGTGACTTATAACACACCCTCTTATATATATAATAATGTATAGGGATTACTCAGCAGCAGCTTCCTCCTGACGATCATCTACATTGTCGCCATCTGTTGGAGCCAAAGTTGCCTTGAAATCAGTAATGCCGTTCTTCACGAGGATATTGTACCACTGGAGCAACTTCTTGATGTCGCTATCGTGTACACGGTCACGGTCGTAGTTAGGCAAAACCTCTGCGAAATAGTCGTGAAGTTCCTGAGCAGAGCACTTCTTATAGTTGAGGCTGCTTACCTGACTGTTCTCCTTCTTGCCTACACTCTCCAAAACCTCCCAGAGGGCGATTTCATCAGCATCTGTGTACATAGCGATGTCGCCAAGACTTGTTACACGGTCTGTAGCGAAAGCTGGAATACGTCTGTGAGTCTCATCAATAGTCTCCACGATGAGGTTTCTGTTTCCACGAGATACCAGTTTATAAAGGCCTGGCTTACCTGCAATTGAAAGAATTGTTTCCATTGTTCTTTTTATTTCTTATTTATTATTTCTTTGTTTACTTTTTCCTTTTATTTTTCAAAGAAGAAATTCTCCCCTCTTTCATTCGAAGGAAGAAAACTCCTATCGCTTCTCAGCAGAAGTCCTACTTCACCTGATTCAGGAGTCTGTCAATCTGCAGATTCAAATCTTCCTTTCCATCATTTCTGATTTCAAAATCACTCTGCAAAACGACATCAGCCTGAGGCAACTGGGCATTTATCCATTCCTCTGCTTTCTGGCGGGAAATCTGATCGCGCTGCATAATCCGCTGCAGACGGACTTCCTGTGGAGCCGTCACGCAGACCACATAGTCGAAACGGGTGCGATGAACAAAACCACTGTCAAAGAGAATGGCGCTTTCCAGCCAGTTCTTTCCGCTCTGTTCAAAATCGCGAGCCACAGCAGGATGAACCACATCATTGACTGCCAGTTTGTTGGTCTCACTCGCCAAAAGAAACTGAGCCAGAACTGGTTTCTGAAGCACTCCGTCCGCATAGACCTCATTGCCCACAAGCAGCTTTAGTGCAGCCTGCAACTGCTCATCGCTACGCATCAGCCTTTTGGCCGCAGCATCGCAGTCGTAAACCTCGATTCCACGCTTGGCAAGTTCTCTGCAAACAAAGCTCTTGCCGCTTCCGATTCCTCCTGTAATAGCTATTTTCATCAGATTCTACTTTTATAGATCCTCCTATTCCCTATTGCTGTTCAAGCAGATAATCCACCTTCTCCACATCAAGCCTTGCCTTGCTCACGGTTCGTGGCACACTGCGCAGCTGGAGCGTACACTTATCAGCCGGATTGGAAGACAGATCGTTGTAATCGACAACCACCTTGAACTGGTCGGCACTGACAGTTCTGAACAGGCTGGCACCTATCGTAAATCTGACGGTGACACGGGACGGGAATGTGCGGAGCACCATGCCCAGAGGCATATTGATGGCCGTAATCGGAACATCGATTGTCTCTTCGGTCAGGACATCAGGATAAATGGAAAGGCGCACCGCATTCGGAACTATCTTGACGCCCACAATCTTCTGCAAGTGCACCGTCTTGTGGATCGTATCCTGCAAGTTGCGATAGTTGAATGGTTCTATCTCCACATAGCGCAACTGGTCGAGCCGCTTCTTGTTGGCATAAACCGTCACCGTGCCCGGCAGGAATTCTGTATGAGCCAGATAATAAGTCTTGCTCGTCGTAATCTTTCCCCTGAACTTGACAGGCACCTGCTTGGAAGCACCGTATGTGAAATAGAAATCCAGCTTTTCAGGCTTTACTGACAGAAGTTTGCTGGAGCCATAGAGCTGGCTCTGCACCTGCTTCACCATGTCGGCATTCGGAATCACGCCGTGCCCCTGATCCTCATCTGCATAAGTAGCAAACTTGAACGAGAGCGGCTTAAACCATTTGCCATATTTGTAGGTAACCAATGTAAAACCCTTATCCCTCACCATAATCCGCACAGTATCAGCAGGTTCGTCGATCACAACAGCATTACGAGGCACATTGACAAGGCGCACAGGCACCTCTAATTCTTCCTCATAAGTCTCATTGAGCACCATCATCAGCCAGAAAGCGCCGCTGAGAAAGAGAAAGAACAAAAAAATCAGAAACTCCTTGTTCAGCGCACTGAACAAAAAGTTTCTAATCACTTGCCATATTTTTCCTATATTATGCATTTGGAGTCTGAGCAGTAGCATCAGCAAACACGTAGCCCTTAGCTACAGTGATTACTACGCCACGGGCAATCTCAACATCTACAGTATTCTGCTCCAAGTTGATACGCTTAACGGTGCCATAAACACCACCGCCAGTAACAACCTTAGAACCTTCCTGCAGAGAGTTCTGGAATTTGCGGATTTCCTTCTGCTTCTTCTGCTGAGGACGAATCATGAAAAACCACATGATAACAAAAATTGCTACCATCATAACGAGGAAGCTTATATTACCACCACCACCTTGTGCTACCAATAATAAATTCATAGTTGCTATTATTTAAAATGTTATTAATATTCTTTTTTCAACTTCAGTCTATCGACCTCAGTCTGTTTTCATTACGGAACTTTATCTTCCTTTCGGACCCTATCTTCCGTATTCCTTGCGGACCTTTATCTTCTGTGATGTTCCTTGCGAGGAGGCAATTCCTTGGCAATGATACCACGGTCGATGAGGAATCTGCCGATATTGTCGAGCATTCCGTTCACATATCCGCCGCTTCGAGGAGTACTATACACCTTGGCCAAGTCAACATATTCATTGATAGTGACAGAAGCAGGAATATTTGGGAAATTGACCATCTCTGCAATGGCAATCTGCATGATAACCACATCCATGTAAGCCAGACGGGAGAAATCCCAGTTGCGGGAAGCATCACTCATATAGCGCTGATACTGGTCGCAATTGAGGATGGTAGAACGGAACAGCTTACGGGCAAAGTCACGATCCTCCAAATCTTTATATTCAGGAAGAAGTTCCTGGTCGGCCTTATTCTCCTGCTCGAAACGCTTGATGGTCTTGAGCACGAATGTGTCAACCACTTCTTTGTCATCATTCCAATAGAGACTCTTTTCCTCCAAAAGAGCATCCAGCTCTTCATTGCTCATCACGAAGTTCTTGTAGAACTTACGCCAAGCCTCACGGTCAGCCTCATAGTTGTCTTCCTCTGAAGCCATGTACTCCTGAAACACCTCGCTGGCTGTAATGTTGGTGTAGAGCTTGCGTACGAATTCAATGTCATCATCCCATGAAGAATGTTTCGCATCAATCCAGTCACCCAACATCTTGTTTTCTTCCAACTGAACTGCAAAACGATTGAACACAAATTTCTGCGATGGAGCCTCTGCCCCTTCACGCTGAGCACGAGCCAACTCCACGTCGTAACGCTTGCGAGCCTCTTTAGTGACAGCCACAATGAGTTGCAACATGTAGTTATACAAGTCGTACGCTTTAGAAAGACTAAACAACAATTCCTTCTCAGCATTATCCATGTTGTGATTGCCGTTTTGATAGTACGCATAGGTTAACTGTACAATCTTTCTTCTAATTAAATCCCTATTAATCATTCTCTAATAATTTAAAGGTTTATATTACTGTCGTTATTTGACACGGCAAAAATACATATTTTATATGGAACATGCAAGAAACCAGTGGATATTTTCTACTTTTTTAAGGATAGAAAGCCCGTTTACCCCCTTCTGAGTCCTCAAAGAATTACTTTTTAGCATTTTTTTCTTCATAAATTTGCTTATTTCAAATATTTGTTGTACTTTTGCACCCGCTTTTGCAAAGCTTATCCGTGTGATGGCGAGT
>UMBZ01036588.1_pt1 | contig 37532 bp, 33 predicted proteins | sample 1964091 | NCBI WGS metagenome assembly UMBZ01 (sample SAMEA4835954, study PRJEB28245) | human gut metagenome | biome: gut microbiome; material: fecal sample | place: Denmark | collected 2008
ATATGTCATCTTGCGGTACTACTATATCATAAAGCCCTGCATATGGACTCAGTGGTATTTCTAGTTGCTGCTGTATCATAGAGTATTGTTTGACGTAAAGCTACTCATTTTCAATGAGATACGAAAATATTTATAGCAGTTTTCCTTGCCCAGCATCGGGGCATTTTTCAGCAGCCTCGAGACGCGTCGCCCCCATTAGAGGTAGCGTTTTGTGCTTGCGTTTTGTGGTAGCGCTTGGTGCTTGAGTCCGTTTGCACGTTTACGTTTCATCAGGCTGCAATAATTGCTGTCAAAGATCCCCCCACCTCCATATTTTTGTTTGTGATAGATAATCTGTCATCTTACACAAAACACATGTAAATGTCTGATAACTAAATCGTTACGCAGTGTAGGATAATAAAAAATCATCTTACACACCGCTTGCACACCAGATGTCATGCAGAAGGGAAAATGCGTTGCGCGAGAGCGGCTGCACACCAACGGGAGGCAGAAAAATCAGTCGGAGCATCATACTTTCCGCTCCCCCTATGCCCGCATTCCGCATGGCCGTTGCTGCGTGGCCGTCGCCCGATGGCGTATTTATAGAATGACAAATGTGGGTGTAAGATGCAGTGTAGGATAGTGTAAGATGTGGTGTAGGATAGTGTAAGATGTTTTGGAACCATCTTACACTGCGTAATTCATTGGTAATCAATGTGAAAGAACTAAAAAGTGTAAGATGCAAGAAAAAACTTTTTGCCTTTTGTGTAGTACATTGGCGTGCAGTGTGCAAGCTGTTTGCTGCGGCAAAGGTATGGGGTATTTGTCGTAAAAAATAGTGCCAGGGCGTGAGGGCCTGCAAAAGCACCTTGCACATTCGTATAAGTAGGTGTTCAAAATTATTTTATACAATCAGTAGGTGCCATTTTCACATTGAAAGCACATTATCGAGGCGCATCTGTTCCCTTCGGCCTCGGTCACATAGCCCGCTATGCTCCCTCACCCGAAGGAACCATCTACGGCCCGATAATGCACTTTAATTTCTTTGATTGTTGGCTGCACTCGGCATAGCCAAAATGAATTTTGTCTCTGCTCTCGTTTGCACACCAATTCAATGTAAAAATAATTTTGAACACCTACTTATTATTCGTAACTTTGCTCTATGATAGACCCATTTGCACCCACATATCAGGATTTTGAACACGAACCGCAGCAAGCCAAGCCGCGTGCCATCACGCTGTTTGAACTCAACAGCCGCGTGCGTGCCACACTGCGCCAAACCATGGCCGACTGCTATTGGGTGGTGGCCGAGATAAGCGAATTGCGCGTGGCATCGAATGGACATTGCTACATGGAGTTCGTGCAAAAGGACGAAGCCAGCGGGTCGCTCGTGGCCAAGGCGCGTGCCAACATCTGGCGGCAAAATTATGTGATGATAACGTCACACTTCGAGCGTGCCACAGGTCAGCGGCTCGATGCCGGCATCAAGGTGATGGCTTGTGTCGTGCCAGAGTTTCACGAGTTGTATGGCTTTTCGCTCAACGTGATAGATGTTGACCCAACCTACACAATGGGCGATTTGGCTGCACGTCGCAAGGAAATAATCCGTCAGCTCGAGGCCGATGGCGTGATGAACCTTAACAAGGAACTCCCCCTGCCGCGTGTAATCAGCCGTGTGGCAGTGGTGTCAAGTGCCACGGCGGCGGGCTACGGCGACTTTTGCAACCAGCTGCAGCAGAGCGGCTACGACTTCTCAGTCGAACTCTTTCCGGCCATCATGCAGGGCGACCGCGTAGAGCAGAGCGTGATAGCGGCGCTCGACCGCATAGCGGCACAGGCCGGTGAGTGGGACGTGGTGGTGATTATACGTGGCGGCGGTGCCACAACCGATTTGAATGGGTTTGACACTTACATGCTGGCTGCCAACGTGGCACAATTTCCCCTGCCTGTGCTGACGGGCATCGGACACGAGCGCGACGACACCATCATCGACCTCGTGGCCCACACCCGCCTTAAAACCCCTACGGCAGTGGCAGCCTTCCTGATAGAGCGCCGCGGCAACGAACTGGCCATGCTCAAAGCTTTGCAGGACCGATTGTTGCAGGCCGTGCAACAGCGCTTGCAGCGTGAGGATCAACGGCTCACGCTCCTTGCACAACGTGCCAATTATGCGGCCATGCAGCAGGTGGCCCGGCGCCGGCAGCGCTTTGACAGTGTGTCGCATCGCTTCGAACTGGCATCGTCACGCTATGTGAGCCGCCAGCGCGAATGTGTGCTGAAGTTGGGTGCCAAGCTCGAACTCTTGGTTCAGAGCAGATTGCAGCAACAACAGGGGGCGCTCGACAGATATCCGCAGCGCCTGTGCAATGCCGTAGACCGTGTGTTGCTTCAGGCACACCACCGTCATGACATGTTGCAACGCAGTATCAAACTGGCAGCTCCCGACCGCATACTGGCCATGGGATTTAGCATCACCACCCATAACGGCAAAACCGTGCGCGATGCTGCTACTCTGAAGCCGGGCGACGAATTGCTGACACGCTTCCAGACAGGCCAGACCAAGAGTGTGGTGGAGTGAAGTGGTGGACAAAAGCGTCATTGGTAGCATTTGCCTTGCACGATGATTCAGTCCTCGCTCCCTTGCCCAATCTGTAAGTAGAATTATACACAAAATTCGGATTTAGACGGGCACGGCCTGAATCACCGTGCAAGGCGAATGCAATCAGGCTTGCTTGAATTGCTGAGCCGCAGCCGATGATGTCAATAAAAGGCCAAAAGCACCGAACGCTACCTCTAATGGGGGCGACGCGTCTCGCGTCGGGAAAATATGCAGCTATTATTAGCGGTAGTAACGTTCGTATTTAACTCCGGTCTCTATCCCGACGCGGGACGCGTCGCCCCCATTAGTGCTTGCGTTTTTTCGCAGCGCCTTTTAGAGACCGTGCGAAACTAAATCCGAAACTTCAAGAATGATATTATATACGCATTTATGCCCCAGAAGAAATTGACCTACGAACAAGCCATGCAGCGGTTGGAGACCATTGTGCAGGGCTTTGAGCAGAATACGCTCGAGCTTGACCAACTGACGGCACAACTGGCCGAAGCGCAGCAACTTATAAAAATGTGCAATGACAAATTGCAGCAAGTAGAAACCGATGTAAAGCAAATACTCAATAATGAGCAAGAATAAACTCGCAAAATTTGCCGACATGGAGCGCTACCCGCACGTGTTTCAGGCAGCCGATGTGGCAACCAATGACACACCATTTGCCATGCGCGGGCGTTGGCACGCCGATTTTTTCAAAAACGACAACCCGATAGTGCTTGAACTTGGCTGCGGCCGTGGTGAGTATACCGTGGGCCTTGGACGTCTGTTTCCTGATAAGAACTTTATAGGCGTCGACATCAAGGGTGCGCGTATGTGGACCGGAGCCACCGAGTCGCTTGAGGCCGGCATGAGCAATGTGGCATTTTTGCGCACACACATTGAGTTTATCGACCGTTTTTTTGCCCCTGGCGAGGTGGCCGAAATATGGCTCACCTTTTCTGACCCGCAAATGAAGAAGGTGACCAAGCGTCTGACCTCAACCTATTTCATGGCGCGTTACCGCCGCTTTTTGCAGGACAATGGTTTGATACATCTCAAGACAGACAGCAATTTCCTTTTTACTTACACCAACTATATGGTGGAGGCGAACAAACTGCCTGTCGACTTCAAAACCGATGATTTGTATCACACCCTGGCTGCAGAGCAGGACGAGGAGGTAAAACAGATATTGGGCATACAAACTTATTACGAGCAGCAGTGGATTGCCCGTGGACTGACCATCAAATATCTCAAATTCCAGTTGCCGCAGCAGGGCGAACTCGTGGAGCCTGATGTGGAGATAGAATTAGACGACTACCGCAGTTATAACCGCAGCAAACGCTCGGGGCTGACTACGAGCAAGTAGGGCCCTGAGGTTCTGAGGTTATGAGGTTATGAGTTTTGAGGTTATAAGTTCTGAGGTTATAAGGTTATAAAGTAACCTTTGAGAGCTCGACAAACCTCGGTAACTTTATAACCTTATAACCTCAGAACTCAGAACTAAAACCTCAGAACCTCAAGCTTCGGTAACTTTATAACCTTATAACCTCAAAACTCGGAACTAAAACCTCATAACCTCAAAACTTAAAACTCCCCCTAACTCATAACCTCAATGCAATTATATCCAAAACTCATAACAGACGCCCTGGCGCAAGTGCGCTATCCGGGCAATGGCAAAAATCTGATTGAAGCCGGCATGGTGGAGGACGACCTCCGTATAGACGGCATGCACGTGTCATTTTCAATTATATTTGAAAAGTCAACCGACCCCTTCATGAAGTCGGTGCTCAAGTCGGCCGAGGCAGCAATCCATACCTATGTGGACAAAGACGTGGAGGTGGAAATCAAAACCAAAACCACGCAAGCCGCACGTCCTGAACCCGGCAAAATGTTGCCGCAGGTGAAGAATGTTATTGCCGTAAGCTCAGGCAAGGGCGGTGTGGGCAAGAGCACAGTGGCTGCCAACCTGGCAGTGGCGTTGGCCAAACTCGGCTATAAGGTTGGTTTGCTCGATGCCGATATATTCGGCCCGTCGGTGCCCAAAATGTTCCACATGGAGGCCGAAAATATCTTTGCCGAAATGAAAGATGGGCGACAAGTACTCATTCCCGCCATGAAGTATGGGGTGAAAATATTGAGTATCGGTTTCTTTGTCAATCCCGACACCGCCACATTATGGCGCGGCGGCATGGCATCGAATGCCCTGAAGCAGCTCATAGCAGATGCCGACTGGGGCGAACTCGACTACTTTGTGCTCGACACCCCTCCCGGAACGTCAGACATACACCTTACTTTGTTGCAGAATTTGGCCATAACCGGTGCCGTGATTGTGTCAACCCCACAGGCTGTGGCCTTGGCTGATGCACGCAAGGGTATTGACATGTACCGCAACGACAAGGTGAACGTGCCCATACTCGGTTTGGTGGAAAACATGGCATGGTTTACACCCGCCGAACTGCCCGAAAACAAGTACTACCTGTTTGGCAAGGAAGGCGTGAAACGCTTGGCCGAGGAGATGCAGGTGCCCCTGTTGGGACAAATACCCATTGTGCAAAGCATTTGCGAAAGTGGCGACGAGGGCGAACCCGCAGCAGTGAAAGATGACACCATGACGGCGTTGGCCTTCCGCAATTTGGCCGAGGCTGTGGTGGCAGAAACCGAAAAACGTAACAAGGAACTGCCCGCCACGCATATTGTTGAAATGAAAAAGTAGTAAACAATGGTAAAGATAGGAGACAAAGTTCGCTTTCTGAATGATGTGGGAGGCGGCACGGTGACAGGTTTCCAGAGCAAGGACGTTGTGCTGGTGGCCGATGCTGATGGCTTTGAAATTCCCACCCTCGTAACCGAGGTGGTGGCTGTCGAAACAAATGACTATAACATAGCCAAGGTGGTGGCAGCACAGCAGAAAAAGAAAAAGGACGAGGCCGACAAGCCCGCACCAACCTCGGTAAAGAATGCCTTGGCCGTGACGGACGACGATGAAGAAGAGGAAGAAACCGATGTGGCCGACAAGGAACTCACTTACCGCCCCATGGGGCAGGAGAGGAGAGGGGCCAACGAATTGAACCTTTGTCTGGCCTTTGTGCCCAAAAATATCAAACAGGTGAGCGACACCCCGTTTGAAGCCTACTTGGTGAACGATTGTAATTACTTTATACATTATATATTGCTCACCTACGAAGGCAAAGCTGTAACGGTGCGCCATGAGGGTGAAATTGCGCCCAACACCAAGGTGTTCCTCGAAGAGTTTCAGCGTAACCGCTTAGAAGAGTGGGAGCGCGTGACCATACAGACCTTGGCTTTTAAGCGCGACAAGGCATTTATGCCCAAACCGGCGTACAGTGTCAATTTGCGCATAGATGGCACAAAGTTTTACAAGCTCCATGCTTTCCAGTCTACCATGTTCTTCAATACCCCTGCTTTGGTATACGACATCATAAAGGATGACCGTCCGGCACGTGCCATGTTTGTTGATGCTGAAGAGTTGCGTGAGGCTATGCAGTCGCCCGAGGAACAACTGCACCCCGAGGAGCACAAGGTGAGCGGTGCCGAAAAACGTGCCCGCCAGAAGCAAGACCGCAATGCCGTGGTAGAGGTAGACCTGCATGCTACCGAGCTGCTCGACACCATGGTGGGACTCGAGCCAAAGGATATACTGGACTACCAAATTAAGGTGTTTCGCGACACCCTTGACGAACATGCCAAGGAGCATGGACGCCGCATCGTGTTTATACACGGCAAGGGAGAGGGCGTGCTGCGCAATGCGCTGATTAAAGAATTGCGCACACACTACAAGCAATGCCGCTACCAAGATGCCTCGTTTCGGGAGTACGGCTATGGCGCCACGATGGTAACCATTCCTTGACACGTTGGCAGACTCGCACAAATGCCCGTTATCACCGTCATTTTGTGCGATATGCTTTATAACACAAAATTAACCGCAAAAAAGTGACATGGAAAAGTCGTATTTGCTTTTTATGTGTTATCTTTGCCCCGAAATAAAGTGCCGTATGCTATATAGGTATGGCAAATCAACTGAAAACAAACAACTAAAATTTCTACAAACAATTAATCTTTACAACAATGGCAACTACAAATGCTAGCGCACCCAAGGGTGCACCCAAACAATCAAAGGGCTTTACCGGCATCAAGTCTGGTTTCGCCGTAATCATCGTATGTGCAGTCATCGCAGTATGTCTCTACCTCTTCGGTGCTGGTTATCTTGGCAACTTTAAGGGTGCTGACAACGATCCCGCAATGTTCTCTGTACTCTCAGACAATACTTACGAACCTGCTGGTATCCTTGGTACTGTATACAAAGGTGGTTTCGTTGTACCTATCATTTGGACTTTGTTCGTAACTGTAGTGGCTTTGGCCATCGAACGTTTCTTTGCTATCCGCAATGCTTACGGCCGTTCAAGCCTGACCAAGTTCGTTGCTGACATCAAGGTAGCTCTCAAGCAGAACGACCTCGTTAAGGCTCAGCAGCTCTGCGACAAGCAGCGTGGTTCAGTAGCCAACGTAGTAGGCGCTACACTCCGCAAGTACAAGGAAATGGAAGAGAACAACACACTGACAAAGGAACAGAAAGTGCTCTCAATCCAGAAGGAACTCGAAGAAGCTACAGCTCTCGAAATGCCTATGATGCAGGAAAACCTTCCTATCATCGGTACTATCGTAACACTCGGTACTTTGATGGGTCTGTTCGGTACTGTGCTCGGTATGATCAAGTCATTCTCAGCCATGGGTGCTGGTGAAGGTGGTGCTGACTCTTCAGCCCTTTCAGTAGGTATCTCTGAGGCCCTTGTAAATACTGCCTCTGGTATCGCAACTGGTGCGCTCGCCGTTATCGCTTACAACTACTACACTAACAAGATCGACCGCTTGACTTTCAGCCTCGACGAAGTTGGTTTCACTATCGTAGAAACATTCTCAGCAACTCACTAATCGCATAAAAAGGTATTTAAGACATGGGACGTTTTAAGATTAAAAAACAAGATACGTTCATCGATATGACGCCGATGAGCGATGTCATGGTCCTGCTGCTTACCTTCTTTATGTTGACTGCTACTTTCGTTAAGGAAGAACCCATCAAGGTGGTAACACCTGGTTCGGTATCTGAAATCAAGATTCCTTCTACCAACTTGCTCACCATCTTCGTAGAGAAGAACGGCAAGGTGTTCATGACAATGGACTCGCCTGAAGGCCTTACAAAACTCGCTGATGCGATGAACGAGGCTGGTAAGTTGAGCCTTTCACCGCAGGAAGTGAAGGAATTTGCACAGGTTCCTACATTCGGTACACCGCTCAACACCATCAAAGGCTGGTTGGCCAGCGGTGACCAAAAAAATGAATTGCTCACTAAGAGCAAAGAGGCCGGTATTCCTTGCGACAGCGTAAACAATGAGCTGAAAACCTGGGTAAGCACAGCACGTGAAGCGTGTGGCGAGAATATGCGTATTGCAATTAAGGCTGACAAGTCTACTTCCTACGCTGTAATTAAAAGAGTTATGGATTCTCTGCGCGAGATTGAGGAAAATCGTTACAACCTGATTACCTCACTCAAGGGCGTGGATAACTAAAATTTGAATGTTATGGCAAAATTAGGTGGAAGTAAACAAAAGAAAATGAGCTCGCGCGTGGACTTCACGCCGATGGTGGATATGATCATGTTGCTCGTGACATTCTTCATGCTTTGTACTACGCTCCTTAAACCGCAGACAATGGAGATTTCAATGCCTTCGGACAAGGAAGATGTAAAGGAAGAAAATCAGAGCCAGGTGGCCGCTTCGAAGGCTATCACTATCCTCATCGATGAGAATAACACGCTGTACTACTTTAAGGGTAAACCTGATGGTGGTACTGATATTCCCAACGAAGGTAAATTGTTCGCCACTACTTACGGCAAGAATGGCTTGCGCAAGGTGTTGCTCGAAAGCAACCCGCAGGCTGTAAAGGCTGTACAGGCATTGAAGGACAAGTACGCTCGTATGGTTACCTCAAACGTTCAACAAGAACAAAAGCAGAAAGCTCAGTTCAAGGAAGAACTCAACAAAATCAAAAATGCCGAATACACACCCAGTGTAATTATCAAGGCATCTGACAAGGCAACCTACGACAACCTTATTCAGGTACTCGACGAAATGCAGATTTGCAGCATTGGTCGTTATGTGATTGATAAGTTTGCAGACGGTGACAGACTCAAGATTGAGGCTCTCAAGAACGGCACTGCGCAGTAATAACAATAAGCTAAGTAACAAATAATTATGTCTAAAATAGATTTAGCATCAAAACAATGGTGTGACTTGGTCTTCGAAGGACGTAACAAAGAGTACGGAGCTTATCGTAACCGCGCCAACAAGGGCAAGTTCCAACTCCGTGCAATTATTATCGTCGTTATCATTATTGTGGCTGTAGCTGCTGCTTTGCTTGCTAAATCGGCAGTAGAGCAGGCTTTGGCCAAGAATAAGGATATGGCTTCTGAAGAGGTTACCGAACTTCAGGAATTGAAGAAGGATGAACCTAAGAAGGAAGAACCTAAGAAAAAAGAACCCGAACTCGAATACGAGAAGCCGGTTGAAAAGGTTAACGTTAAGTCGTCTATCCAATTCACCGTGCCTAAGATCGTTGAAGATGACAAGGTGGACCACTCAAAGGAACTCAAAACTCAGGATGAGGTAACTAAGAATAAGTTCGCCATTGCCGCTCAGGACTACGTCAACCCTAATGGTGACAACAGCGGTATCAACATCGACGATTTGAAGGAAAACCAGCGTGCCGGTGGTACGACTGTACCTCCTAAAGAACCCGAGGTTATGGATAATGCGCTCGTTGAGCAGCAGGCTACATACCCTGGCGGTGAGGCAGCTTTGATTCAGTTCGTAAACAAGAACGTTGTTTATCCGGCTATCGCTCAGGAACAGGAATTGCAGGGTACTGTAATACTCCGTTTCAAGGTAGATGTAGATGGTTCGGTAAGTTCGGTGAAGGTTGAAAAGTCGCTCTCACGTGAGTGTGATAAGGCTGCAGCTGACGTTGTACGCAAGCTCCACCGCTTTGTACCGGCCAAGCAGAATGGTCACCCTGTACCAGTTTGGTTCCGTCTTCCGGTTCGTTTCCGTATTCAGTAATACGCTTTATTACTTGAATTACGTATAAGATTATAAGCCGGGCAATGAACATGAGGTTCATTGCCCGGCTTTCTTGATTCTGCATTGGCTGTTTTTCTTCTTGCTGTCCGTTTGCAGAATGGTTTCATCAGTAGGCACACAACGCAAGCACTAAGCGCAACCTCTAATGGGGTGACGCGTCCCGCGGGAAAGATGCAGCTGTTATTTAGTGGAGTTAGTATCTTTCCTTCTTATTTTTCCGACGCGAGACGCGTCGCCCCCATTAGAGGTAGCGTTTGGTGGTAGCGCTTAGTTGTTGCGCTTGGTTCTTGAAGAAACGCAAGCACTAATGGGGGCGACGCGTCTCGCGTCGGGCACTTTTCAGCAGCCTCGTCCCGCGTCGGAAAAATGTAGTTGTTATTTAATGGAGTTAGTATCAATTCTTTTTATGTTTGTAGTCTTGGCGCGATTTCCAGAGTAGGGTGCGGCATCGTTTTTTTTGTCGGAATGTGGAAAATGTCATTTTATTTGCCCGTTTCTTGCTCCCTTTTGTTGTTGTGCCCATGTTGCTGAATATCAAAGCGTTAGTGCGCTTTACTTACGTATTGTATAGGTTGTGGCTGAAAATTTATTTCAAAAAAGTGCTTGAATAGTTTGCAGGTTTATAAATTTGTTGTACCTTTGCACTCGCAAACGAGAAACAACGACACTCGCAAGCCAATTATGGCGCGATAGCTCAGATGGTTAGAGCGCATGATTCATAATCATGAGGTCGACAGTTCAATCCTGTCTCGCGCTACAAAGCAGTTACAACACTTTGGTTGTGACTGCTTTTTTCTTATTTGTATTTTGCATTATTAGCGCGTATTTGTTTGTTTTGTGTTCTGTTAGCCCATAGCTCCGAAAAAAGTTGTATTTTTGCATAGTCATGCGGTATGGCATAGTGTCCGAGCGTGACTTAATATTGCATCATAAACAATAATGGTCATAATAAAGAAGTTGGACTGGTATGTACTCAAAAAGTTCCTGCTCGTGTTTGCAGGGGCTTTCTTTGTCGTACTCTTTGTTTTTATGATGCAGTTTACCTGGCGTTATGTAGACGATTTGATAGGTAAGGGACTGTCGTTCGACATTTTGGCCAAGTTCTACTGGTATATGGCTCAAACTTTGGTGCGCGACTCTTTGCCCCTTTCGGTATTGCTGGCTTCGCTCATCACCTTTGGTAATATGGGTGAGTCGTTTGAGTTGCTGGCCATGAAGGCGGCAGGCATACCGTTGATACGCATCATGCGCCCGCTGGCCATTTTTGCAGCATTCTTGACGGGTACATCATTCTACTTTCAGAATTTTACATCGCCAGATGCGCAGATAAATATGCGCACGCTCCTGTTCAGTATGAAAGAGCAGTCGCCAGCGGTAGAGATACCCGAAGGTGTGTTCTACAATGGCGTGCCTAATATCAACATATATGTGCAGCGTAAGAACACGCTCACTGGCATGTTGTACCAAACCATAATTTACAAAACAGACCAGGGCTTTGACCGTGCGCAGATTGTGCTGGCAGATTCAGCCCGCCTGGAGGTGACACGTGATAAAATGCACTTGCGCCTGGAACTGTGGAATGGTGAACAATTTGAGAGTCTTGAATCGTCGGGCGGTGCAGCCACGCAAATGATGCAGAATGGTGCGCATGAGCCTTTCGACCGCGAAACATTCCGTTTCAAGACTTTGCTGATAGATTTTGACAGCAACTTCAACTTGATGGACAAAAGTCTGATTGCCGGTATGCCCACTGCCAAAAACATGAAGCAAATTCAGCAAAGCGTGGACTCGATGAATGCCGAGTTGGACTCTGTGGGACGGCAATATTACAAAGATGCCTGTGTGACATACTATCGACGTCCGCAGTTGCCAGCAAAGGACTCTGTGGCGTTGCTGAATTTGTTGCGGTCGCGCCAAGGGCAGAGCACACTCGCTTTTGACACGATTGTGGCTCATGCAGACCCTCAAAAACTACAGATGGCAAGGCAAATTGCACTGTCGAGCGTGAAGTCTGTTTCGGCAGATTTGGAATGGAAAGCCATGGGCGCAGACCAAGAACAGCGCAGCTTGTTGGGGCACGAGGTGGAATGGCATAATAAGATAACCTATTCGTTGGCTTGTTTGCTCTTCTTCTTTGTAGGTGCACCGCTTGGTGCCATCATACGCAAGGGTGGACTCGGTATGCCAACCGTCATTTCGGTGGCCATATTCATTGTGTGGTACATCATTTACACCTCGGGCATGAAAATGGCTCGCGATGGCAATATCAACATGGTGCTCGGTATGTGGATAAGCACAATGGTCATTGCACCATTCAGCGTATTCTTTACGTATAAGGCCAACAAAGATTCGGTTGTGTTTAACATAGATGCCTACAAGCACTTCTTTGTGCGTTTGTTTGGCTTGCGTACGTCACGTCACATCTTCAGGAAAGAGGTGATTATTGATGAGCCGCGCTTGGACAAGTTGCCGGCAGAGATTGAGGCACTCATTGCAGCATGCAAGGCTTACAACGAGAAGACTAAATTGTTGCGCGCGCCAAGCTATGTGAATGTATTCTTCCATCATGTGCCAGACCGTGTGGCAGAGCAGATTGATGAACAGATGGAGCGCATCGTTGAGGAATTGTCGAACAGTCGTAACCGCGTGGTGCTTGAGGTGCTAAATCGCTATCCGATATTATATACTCATGCACACACTTCGCCTTTTGACAAGAAATGGGCCAATGTGGCGGCGGGGCTTTTTGTGCCGTTGGGCATTGTGCTTTGGTTCAGAATTTGGCGTTTCCGCTTGCGCCTTTACCGTGATATGCGTGTGATTGTGCGCACCAGTGAGCAACTTTTGGCATTGCTGCAAGGAAATGCGCTCGTTGAAGAGGGTGACACCGTGACCGATGGTGCAGCTGTTTCGCCCTCGGGAAGCATAATTCAGCGTTGGGCTTTGAACCGGCGTGTTGTCATAACCTTGCTGGTTGCTATTTTGTTGGTCGTGGCCGGTTACGGCGGTTGGCACGCTTGGCGCCGGTATCAGTATAAACGCTATATGCAGGAGCATGGCGAACTCATGCCGAATACCCCCAAACAGCCCGATGGCGGTGTTGCACCTGGCCAAATGCCTCTTGGTAATGGCGCACCGCTCCCCTTGCGATTGCCGCAACAAGCGCCTTGACAAATAGCGGAGTGGGGGGCTGGCGCAGTCCCGTTTTATGTGTGTAGCCTCAATGCGGTTTGTTGACAAACATTAGGCCATGCACACTCAAATAAGATAATATAATACGAAACATAATGAGCTCATTCAAACTTGCTTCGATTGAGGAAGCTATACAAGATTTCAAAAAAGGACAATTCGTTGTTGTAGTAGATGACGAGGACCGCGAAAACGAGGGCGACCTGATTATGGCTGCCGAATTGGTGACACCCGAGCATGTGAATTTTATGCTGCGCAATGGCCGTGGTGTGTTGTGTGCACCTGTTACCATAGAGCGTTGCAACCAATTGGGACTTGAACATCAGGTGCAGACCAATACCAGTATGCTTGGCACCCCGTTTACGGTAACAGTCGATCTGCTTGAGGGGTGTACTACTGGTGTAAGTTGCCATGACCGTGCAGCTACCATACGTGCCTTGGCCAACCCCGACAGCCGACCTGAGAGTTTTGGACGACCGGGACATATCAACCCCCTTTATGCACAAGATCGTGGCGTGTTGGCACGTGCCGGACATACCGAAGCAGCAGTAGACCTTGCTCGTTTGGCCGGCATGCAACCTGCCGCTTGCTTGATAGAGATACTTAATGAAGATGGAACCATGGCGCGTATGCCGCAGTTGCAGGCGTTCGCCGAACGCGAGGGTTTGCATATCATCACCATCAAGGACCTTATAGCCTACCGCCTTAAAACGGAATGTCTTGTTGAAAAAGGAGAAGAGGTGGATATGCCTACCGAATATGGTCACTTCCGTTTGATACCGTTCCGTCAAAAGAGTAACGGACTCGAACACATCGCTTTGATAAAGGGCGAGTGGGAGGCTGATGACCCCGTGCTTGTGCGTGTGCACTCATCGTGTATGACTGGTGATATTTTTGGCTCAGAGCGTTGCGATTGCGGTGAACAACTGCACAAAGCCATGCGCATGATAGAGAAAGAAGGCAAGGGCGTGGTGCTTTACCTCAATCAAGAGGGGCGCGGCATTGGGCTGATGGCCAAAATTGCAGCTTATAAATTGCAGGAAGAGGGTTACGACACGGTAGATGCCAATGTGCATCTTGGTTATGACCCCGACGAACGCGACTATGGCGTTGGGGCACAAATACTCGGCATGCTCGGTGTGCGCAAAATGCGTTTGCTCACCAACAATCCTGTAAAGCGTGTGGGCCTCGAGGCTTATGGACTTGAGATTACTGAAAATGTGCCAATAGAAATTACGCCTAACAAGTATAACAAGCGTTACCTTGAAACCAAAAAGGAGCGCATGGGACACACTTTGCACTTATAAAATCTGATCGATTATGGAACGTAACATTTATGAATACAATCCCAATGTGGTTGAAGCTCCGCAATCGGCCGCGTTGAGCACGTCGTCGCTGATGACGAAGGTGTATCTGTGGATGACAATGGCTCTGGCTGTGACAGGTATGACAGCCTTTTATGTGGCAGGCAATGATTCTTTGCTTTATACCATAGCCTCAAGCCGTGGCCTGATTTGGGGCATATTCATTGCTGAGTTGGCTTTGGTATGGATACTTTCGGCCAATATCATGCGGTTGTCGTTTGCAGTGGCAGGGCTGATGTTTGTGGCTTACTCTGTGCTCAATGGCGTGGCGATGTCATATATATTGTTGGCGTACACCGAGTCGAGCGTGGCTACGACGTTTTTGGTGACAGCCGGTACATTTGGCGCTATGAGTGTGGTCGGTTTTACTATTAAAAAGGACCTTTCGGCATTTGGCCGCCTTTTAATCATGGTTCTGTTTGGCCTTATTATAGCCACTGTGGTCAATATGTTTGTGGCCAGCAGTACGTTAGATTGGGCTTTGACATACATTGGCGTGTTCTTGTTTTGCGGTCTGACTGCTTATGACACGCAGAAAATGAAGGAAATACTACGCCAGAGCGAGGGCGCAGGCGATACCAACATGCTGAAAATAGCTTTGTTGTGCAGTCTTTCGCTTTATTTGGACTTTATCAACTTATTCTTGTATCTGCTCCGCATTTTTGGCGACAGACGCAGCTGATTATTAAAAAACGAAGGGGTTGGGTGCAAAACACATGAGGTTTGGCACTCGCCCCTTTTACACATACATCTTTAATACATATCTACAAAAATGCTTTCAACACTCGTAAACCGTTTGGCCCCTTCGGCCACCCTTGCCATGTCGCAAAAGAGTGCAGAACTCAAGGCACAAGGCGTTGACATTATCAACCTTTCGGTTGGCGAACCCGACTTTAATACCCCCGATCATATAAAGGAGGCTGCTAAAAAGGCTATTGACGAGAATTATTCGCGCTATTCGCCAGTGGCAGGTTATCCTGCATTGCGCAAGGCTATTTGCGATAAACTCAAAAATGAGAACGGACTGGATTATGCTCCAGAGCAGATTGTATGTTCGAATGGTGCCAAGCAATGCGTGTGCAATGCTGTGATGGCCATCGTTTCACCGGGTGAGGAGGTAATTATTCCTGCACCTTATTGGGTGAGCTACCCGCAAATGGTGCTCATGGCTGATGGCAAGCCCGTATTTGTGGAGGCTACCATAGAGCAGGATTTCAAAATTACTCCCGCACAGCTCGAGGCTGCTATCACACCTAAAACACGTGCCATCATTCTTTGTTCGCCCAGCAACCCAACTGGTTCGGTATACAATCAGACCGAGCTTGAGGCTCTGGCCGAGGTGCTCCGCAAGCACGAGGGTGTGTACGTAATCAGCGATGAAATTTACGAACACATCAACTATGTAGGCCAGCATGCTTCAATTGCTACTTGTGAGGGTATGAAAGAGCGTACAATCGTTATCAATGGTGTGTCGAAAGCATACGCCATGACAGGTTGGCGTATCGGTTTCTTGGCTGCCCCGATCGAATTGGCCAAGGCTTGCAGCAAATTGCAGGGACAGTACACCAGTGGTCCTTGCTCGGTGAGCCAGATGGCTGCTACTGCAGCTTTTGCTGGTCCGCAACAGTGCGTGGAAGATATGCGACAGGCTTTTGAACGTCGTAAGAACCTGATTGTAAAATTGGCAAAGGAAGTTCCTGGCTTTGAAGTAAACGATCCTCACGGTGCCTTCTACCTCTTCCCCAAGTGCAGCTACTATTTTGGCAAGACTGATGGACAGCGTGTAATCAAAGATTCTATGGATTTTGCCATTTATTTGCTTGAAGTAGGCCATGTGGCTACAGTGGGTGGTGCCGCGTTTGGTTCACCTGAGTGCTTCCGAATGAGCTATGCCACAAGCGATGAAAACATTGTTGAAGCCTTGCGCCGTATTAAGGAGGCTGTCAGCAAATTGAAGTAAAACCGAGTTGTGAATAGCAGGTCGGAATGCAATGTTCCGAATGCTTTCACATGAAATGACAGTATGTGCCGTTCAGGGTTGTGCAAGTGTGCCACCTTGAACGGCATGTTGTTTTATATGCTGCCACAATGCAGTAAGTGCGAAAAGATTTTTGGGTACAATTCGGTGCAACTCGTGTGGGTAACAGCGCATTACAGTGCTTCAGTGTGTGGCGTTTCTGCACTCCTTTTTTTGTCAGATATTGCATCGAACCGCGGTGAAAGACTTGCCTTATCATTTTGTACAACCATCATTTTGCATTACCTTTGCACAAAATAGGCTGCACCTCGGCATAACGTTCAAGCGAGCTTGACGTTCTGCGCTCGGTTTGCACTGCATTTGTATGTGGTAATGATTTTATACTACACTAAGAAACTTATAGCAAAATCTCTTAAAACACATGAGGCCTTCTCTTTTGAAATACTTACAAATTGTTCTGTTTGTCGCAATAATGCCGTTTGTCTCGTTGGCTGACGTAGAAAAACGTAATTTTACACTCGTAATTGATGCTGGACATGGTGGGCATGACGCAGGAGCAGTTGGTGCCTATTCAAAAGAAAAGGATATCAACCTTAAAGTGGCGTTGGCATTTGGCCGGCTGGTTGAAAATAATTGCCCTGACGTAAAGGTGGTTTATACGCGTAAAACAGATGTGTTTATACCTTTGCAACGACGCGCCGATATAGCAAATAATAATAAAGCTGACCTTTTTGTGTCGGTACATACCAATGCGTTGCCTGCAGGACGACAGGCTTATGGGTCTGAAACCTATACGCTGGGTATGGCACGTGCCAATGCCAACTTGGCTGTGGCTAAACGCGAGAACTCAGTTATTACGCTCGAGAGCGATTACAAAAGTACCTATCAGGGCTTTGATCCGAATAAGGCTGAGAGCTATGTGATATTTGAGTTCATGCAGGACAAGTTTATGAAGCAAAGTGTCGATCTCGCCACTTGCATTCAGCGTCAGTACGCCTCGGCAGGACGACCTAATAAAGGTGTGCATCAAGCTGGATTTTTGGTGCTTCGCAATACCTCGATGCCTTCGGTGCTGACAGAATTGGGCTTTATTACCACACCTTCTGAAGAAGCGTATCTTAATTCACAACAGGGCGTGACAGAGTTGAGCCGCAGCATTTATAATGGTTTTCTGGCCTATCGCCGCATGCACCAGCGTGGTGTCAACGACATTCCGGCTAACCTGCCATTGCAGGTGGCTGCTGCGAATGATGTGGCACAGAAACCTGTGAACGCTATCGGCAAAGACACCCCCTCAGCTAAAGAGGTGGCTGTTGTACCGGTTGAGGCTGTGCCCACGGCTCGTATAGTGAAGCCTGATGCAGATAAAAATGAAGAGAAGCCTGTGACTGAAACGCGCAGACCATCACAACCTAAAACGCGACCGGTAACGGCGCAGACTGCACCAGTACGCAAAGTGGAGGAACCTGCTGCCAAGCGGACACCGGCTGTGGCAAATAAGCCTGTGGCTACACCTAAGCAAAGTGCTACACCTAAGCAAAATGCTACATCTAAGCAAAGTGCTAAACCTACACCTAAGCAAAATGCGGCAGCTAAGTCTACAGCCAAGGATAAGGATACAGATAAAGCCAAGGGCAAGCATACAGCAACGAAGAAGGAGTCCCCGAAGGAGACAAAGGGTAAGGATACAAAGAAAGAACAAGTGGGCGCACGTGCCAAGCAACGTGTGACTTACCGTATACAAGTGGGGGCGGGCAAGAAGGAAATTGCCGCTAACGACCCACAGTTTAAGGGCTTGGACGTAACGCGTGTGAAGGAAGGTACGCTTTATAAATACTATTATGGCACCTATCACACTTACGCTGAGGCGCAAAAAGCACAGAAAACGGTGAAGGCAAAATTGCCCGCAGCCTATATAGTAGCCACTGTGGCAGGCAAAAGTGTGACTGTGGCCGAAGCGCGAGCCAAGGAAAAAGAATAATAACAGACTCAACTACTTGCAACAGAATAGAACAAAGTATGAAGAAGGAAATGAAAATAGCACTCACAGCAGTGGTGGCACTCGTGCTGCTGTTTGTGGGACTGAACTTTTTGAAGGGCATTAACGTGTTCAAGTCAACCAATACCTATTATGTCAAGTTTAAGGACGTAGCAGGTCTTGCTGTGTCGAACCCCGTCTATGCCAACGGCTACCCTGTGGGTATTGTACGTACGATAGATTATGACTATAAGCGTGGCGAGTATGTGGTGGTAGGCATCGAACTCGATGATGAGATGCGCGTGCCGCAACAAACGCGTGCCGAACTCGAGGCCGAACTTATGGGTGGCGTGAAAATGACGCTTGTGCTTGGCCCCAATCCTGTTAAGAATATAGAGCAGGGTGACACCATACAGGGCGGCATGCACCTCGGTGCAATGGACAGAGTGGGCGAGATGGTGCCGCAGATAGAAAAGATGCTGCCAAAGCTCGACTCGATTATGGACAACTTGAACCGTCTCACTTCAGACCCCGCCTTGGCTGCCACATTACACAATGCACAGGCTATAACAAGCAATTTGAAGCAGACGTCAGAGAAACTTAACGTGCTGATGCAGAACGATGTGCCTGTGATGCTTGCCAGTTTGAAAAATACCAGTGCCAATGCCGAGCGCTTTACGGGCAAATTGGCGGCACTTGATGTGCAGACCACGCTCAACAGTGCCAATGCTACGTTGGCCAGTGCCAATCGTTTGGCAGACCAGCTTGGCGAAATGTCTACGTCGCTTGATGCAAAACTCAAAAGCAAGGATAACACACTTGGCTTGTTCTTGAACGATCGTGGCGTATATGACAACTTGAACTCTACCTTGCGCAATGCCGATTCGTTGATGATAGACCTCAAGTCGCACCCCAAACGTTATGTGCATTTCTCCATATTCGGCAAGAAGGATAAGTAATTACCTAATATTGAACACCTGTTCAGGTGACAGGTGGTTTTATACAAATGGAACGGGCGCTCAAGCGTGCCCGTTCCATTTGTCTTAATATGGTAATTTGGGCTGGCGCAAGCAAAAAAGCTGGTTTTGTATCGCTCTTTTAAGGGCGAACAGCCTTTTTCTGACGCAAGACGAGATTGCTGAAAAACCGATGCAGTACGAGACTGCTGAAAAACCGACGCGGGACGCGTCGCCCCCATTAGTGCTTGCGTTTTGAATCAGATAGACAGGTTAAAAAGCAAATTTGAAGTCATGTAAAGAACTATTGTGCCAGGGCATTGCGCTCTAATGGGGGCGACGCGTTCCGCGTCGGTGAAATACAATGCCTATACACCAAATAAAGGCTCATAGACAGCAGTAATTACTCGTTTGTCTGTGAGCCTTTGCCTTACGCGGGACGCGTCGTCCCCATTAGTGCTTTCGTCTTGAATCAGATTGACAGGTTAAAAAGCAAATTTGAAGTCATGTAAAGAACTATTGTGCCAGGGCATTGCGCTCTAATGGGGGCGACGCGTCCCGCGTCGGTGAAAAACAATGCACGCACACCAAATAAAGGCTCACAGACAGCACTAATTACGCGCCTGTCTGTGAGCCTTTGCCTTAATGCCCGATGCGGGACGCGTCGCCCCCATTAGTGGTAGCGTTTGATAGTAGCGTTTGGTGCTTGAGTCTGGCGTATGTGTTTACGTTTTACCGAAAAGCAATAATTTATAAAAGGGTCAAGACGATAAAGTTGCACTTGGTACCTTTACCTTACTACAAAAACTTTACTTGTCGTGTATCTTGCATCTTACACAAACACGTTGCAACTCATTGACTATCAATGCTTTATTCAGTGTAAGGTGCTGCCAATCCTACCTATACGCAACCTACACAACCCACACGCTACCACACGGCACGAGCACGGGAGGGCAATATCACGGTATAGGGGAGCAGAAAAGTCTGTTGCTCCGTCAGATTCTTCTACTTCCCTGTGGCGTAACCCCATCACATACGTCCAAACCTACTGCGTGACAGCGGGGTGTGATGTGTAAGATGTATGCAAGGGTGTGTAAGATACTTTGAAATCATCTTACACATTTGAAACCTTTGTGTATCAACTTGCTACGTGTAAAAAGTGTAAGATGGCAGTAAAAGCACATACATTTGTTTACAAGAGGACTGATAAAGTCAGAACACACTTGTCTTGTTCTTGAACGATCGTGGCGTATATGGCAATTTGAACTCTACCTTGCGCTCTGCAGACTTGTTGATGATAGATCTCAAGTTGCCCCCAAAACGTTATGTGCATTTCTCCATATTTGGCAAGAAGGGCAAGTAATTAGTAATTATCTAATATTGAACACCTGCTCAGGTGACAGGTGTTTTTATACAAATGTAACGGGCGTTTAAGCGTGTCCATTCCATTTGTCTTAGTATGTGCAATGCTGCGTGTGACGGGCTGTGAGGAGAACTTTATTGCAGCGGCTGTCTTCATGTTCTATTGACAATCCTTGTTAGCAAAATGTGCTTTATATCTTTCGTCATTTCAAATAAAATTCGGAACTTTGCAAACCCTATCGGCAAGTTGTAAACTCTAAATATCCTCAATGCAAGACCATACGCTCACATATTGGCAGACATCGTTGCAGTATATCAAGCAAAATGTACCTGCAGACATATACAAGGCATCGTTCGAGCCTTTGCAGTTTGTCAGTTTTGACGAGGGATTGCTAAAGGTTGGAGTGCCCAACAAATTGTTTGCAGAGTTGTTTGAAAGCAACTATGCCAAGTATTTCTTGCAGGTAGTCAGTCACTATTGTGGGCGCAGCGTCAGGCTAAAGTATGTGATAGAGCAAAAGCCGGCTGAGAATGTAGCGCCCAATCCGATATTGGTGACGCCAAACGAAAAGGAAATTAACCGATACCGGGTAACTCCACAACAGACGCAGGCAAAAATGCCGCCGCTCGATTCGCAACTCAATCGTCGTTACACGTTTGAGAATTTTGTAGAGGGTGGCAGCAACAAGCTCTCGCGTAGTGTGGGACTAAGCATAGCCGAAAGTCCGGGCAAAAGTGCTTTTAACCCATTCTTTCTGTACGGGCCGAGCGGTGTGGGCAAAACGCACTTGGTCAATGCCATAGGTGTACGCATCAAGCAGTTAAATCCCGAAAAACGTGTGCTGTTTGTATCGGCGCACGTGTTCAAAACCCAATATACCGACTCGGTAATACATAACACGCAAAATGATTTTATCAATTTCTATCAGTCTATTGAAGTATTGATAATTGACGATATACAGGAGATTACTACGTCGAAAACTCAAATGGCCTTTTTTCACATATTCAACCATTTGCAGCAAAATAATAGACAAATAATCATTACCTGCGATCGTCCGCCCGTGCTGTTTGAGGGCATAGAGGAGCGTATGCTTACCCGTTTTAAGTGGGGTATGGTAGTGGAAATGGAAAAGCCCGACACGCAGCTGCGCCGCGACATATTGGTGTCAAAGATACGCCGCGACGGATTGGAGCAGGCTATCCCACCAGATGTGGTGCAGTATATAGCCCAGAATGTGGAAAGCAGTGTGCGTGAGCTCGAGGGTATTGTCAATTCCATTATGGCCTATTCGGTGGTTGATAATTGCGAAATAGACATGCAATTAACCCAGCGTGTAGTGGCACGTGCCGTAAATTTGGAAAAGAAAGAACTCTCTGCCGATGACATATCTGCAGCAGTATGTCAGCGATATGGTGTGAAGCAAAAGGACCTCTCGTCAAAAAGTCGCAAACAGACTATTGTGCAGGCGCGTCAGTTGGCAATGTTCTTGATACACAAGTACACCGACACCACTTACAGCCATATAGGTAGAATGTTTGGCAAACGCGATCACAGCACCGTACTTTATGCCTGTAATCAGGTGACGCGTCGCATTGGAGTGGAAAAGACTTTCAGACGCGAGGTTGAGGAACTTGAGAGTGTGCTGAAGTAAACGCATACTTTGGAAATTGTTGCTGTCCGGTAAAACGCCGAAACGCAACTTTTTCCGTCTTAATCCCTTTATAAATAGGACTTCATGCTCTTTTTCCACAAAAGTAAGCCCCTTTAGTTAACTGTACATAGCCGCAGAAGCTATTATTGGCATAAAAGCATACATGCGAACGGACTCAAGCACAAAACGCTACCTCTAATGGGGGCGACGCGTCTCGCGTCGGGAAAAGATGCAGCTATTATTTAGTAGAGGTTTGTATTTCCCTCCTTTCTCTATCCCGACGCGAGACGCGTCGCCCCCATTAGTGCTTGCGTTTTTTGCAGCGCGTTTCAGGCAAAAGCGTTACTATGTGCTTTGGATTTATACCAGACAGCAATATTGGGAAATATATATAAACAAAAAGCAAGAGACTTGCCATGATACATCATAATATGTGTCAGGCAAGTCTCTTGCTGTTGTTTTGAGGCATGATGCACTTTCGTGCTGTGTGTTATTGTTCGTCAGCCTCTGCGTTGTCGTTCGCGTGATTATTGTTGCTGCTGCTTGTAGTGGCAGTAAAATCGTTGCAAGCCTTCTCCTTGGTGTAATAGTAAACGAAGGTGCACACAGTTGCGGTTGCAAATACGAAAATGGGTGCATTAAACAGCACCGTCATGAGAGGCGTGTTCCAATCAGCATTACCAGTCCAAAACAAGTCGTTGGCCACTACAAAGTAAAACAACCCTATAAGGTAGGCAATGCTCCGTACCAATGTGGCGTTGTAGGTATGCTTGAAAGCGTGTGCCACGCGTTTGATAGCATTCATGTTGATGTGGTGTTAAGGTGGTACTTAATAATCTGTTGGTTTCATAAGCCTTTACAGACTGATAAATTCAGCAGCACGTCAGTGCAGAGCACGTCAGAGCAGGGCCGGAAGTTCGAAAAGCCGTGTGCCATTCGACCCTTTGATGAGGATAAGTCTGCCTGTGGGCATATTGCCCCCTGTGATGGCCGTTTTGACTGCCTCAACGTCGGGGAACCAAAGAGCCCCTTCGGCGTACGGCTGAAAGTTTTCGCCAACAAGCCAAACTTCTTCGCAGCCAGAGGATAATGCCTGTGCTGCCACTTGTTTGTGAGCCGAGGCAGATGATAGTCCAAGTTCACGCATCTCGCCCAATATGAGCATTTTGTGCGGCGCCGCAATATGGGCAAAATTGTCAAGTGCGGCAGTCATGCTTGTCAGGTTGGCGTTGTATGCGTCAATGATAAGTTCGTTATGTGCGGTCTTTTTCAGTTCGCTGCGGTTGTTTGTAGGCTCGTAGGCCGCAATAGCCTGTGCGGCAGCCTCGGCAGTAACCCCAAAGTGTTTGCCCACGGCAATGGCAGCCAAGGCGTTGGTTACGTTGTACGAACCAATAAGTTTGGTGTGCACCGTATGCCACTCGTCGCCAGCATAGCGGAATTTGAATGTCATGAAAGGTGTGCATTCCACAAATTCACCTTCAACACCATATCCCTTATCGGGCAAGCCATACGTCTCGGTGGTGAGGCCCTGTGTCATGGGCATAAGGTATTTGTTGTCAGCGTCAACAAATACAAACGCTCCAGGTTTCACACGCAAGTAGTCATAAAGTTCACCTTTTGTGCGGATAACGCCCTCAAACGACCCAAAGCCTTCAAGGTGTGCACAGCCCACGTTTGTAATCAGTCCGCAGTCGGCGTCTACAATCTCAGACAGTTGAGCTATTTCGCCAGGGTGGTTTGCACCAGTCTCGATAACGGCAATTTCGTGTTCGGGGCGTAAGCGCAGCAACGTCTTGGGCACACCAATATGGTTGTTAAAGTTGCCTTGGGTGTAAAGTACATTATATTTAGTAGACAAGACCGCAGACGTGAGCTCCTTGGTGGTAGTTTTGCCATTAGTGCCGGTAATCTGTATAATGGGCGTTTCGAGTTGACGGCGGTGATATGTAGCTAATTGCTGCAAGGTGGTCAGCACGTCGTCAACCTTTATGAGTTTATCGTTTGCGGGTAATTCTGCGTCATCTACTATCGCATAGGCACAACCATTTTCGAGTGCTTTCTGTGCAAATTTGTTGCCGTCGAAGGTGGTGCCACGCAGCGCAAAGAAAAGAGAACCTGCAGGACAATCGCGTGTGTCGGTTGTAATAACAGGGTGTTTCAGAAAGATATTGTACAATTCGGGTATTGTCATCGTTCTAAGTGTATTTATCTTGTTGGTGGAATTGGTAAACATGTTACCCCGTTAACCAAGAATTCCGCCAGCAGGCTATTTGCTGATATAGTTTGTCATGCAAAGGTACGTCAAGATGCACGCAATGCAAAACGATTGTGTAAAAACTTTTGTTGTCGCCTTTTTTGTATACCTTTGCATAGCGTAATCCCTTGGCGCAATCAGACACAAAAGGGGCATAAAGACGCCATGGCTTCATGCCAATAGCCACGAATTAAAACATTTACAACATTGACACATACACTCAATTTGCGCGGAAGACTCTTAGAGTTGCGCGAACCTCAAATAATGGGCATACTGAATGTAACGCCCGATTCCTTCTACTCCGACAGCCGAACGCCTGATGAGGCGCACATCACAGATCGTGTGCGTCAGATGATGGACGAGGGTGCCGACATGATAGACATTGGTGGCTATTCATCGCGTTCGGGTGCCGACGATGTAACGCCTGAAGAGGAAATGGACCGCTTGCGTCGTGGCTTGCGCATTGTGCGCAAACTCTATCCCGAAGTGCCTGTGTCGGTTGACACATTCAGAGCCGATGCGGCACGCATGTGTATTGAAGAGGAAGGAGCCGACATCATTAACGACATATCCGGTGGTATGATGGATCGCCAGATGTTTCGCACTGTGGCACGCCTTGGTGTACCCTATATATTGATGCACATGCAAGGTACCCCCGCCACCATGCAGGTGGCACCGCACTATGACAACTTGCGGCGTGAGGTCATGCTCTATTTTGCAGAACGCATCGACCGCCTTTGCCAGATGGGGGCCAAAGACATTATTGTCGACCCTGGCTTTGGTTTTGGCAAAACGCTCGAGCATAATTACGAACTGATGAATCACCTTGAGGATTTTGCCGTGTTCAACTTGCCGCTGTTAGTCGGCATCTCGCGCAAATCGATGATATATAAATTGACAGGTGGTACACCACAAACCTCGCTCAATGGCACCACAGTGCTCAACACCATATCTTTAGTCAAGGGGGCACACATATTGCGTGTGCATGACGTGAAAGCCGCAGCTGAGGCCAAGCAAATTTACATGGCTATGAAGCGAAATGCCTGAGGCCAGAGCGACGATTTTCAGTTGTCGCCAACAGTTGTAACCGCCATATATTCAGAAAACGCTCAACACATACGAGTCAATGCTAAGTTTTGGAATAAAAGACATCATAGACATCTTTTCGGTAGCCATATTGCTATACTACATCTACCGTTTGATGAAAGAGTCGAGCTCTGCCAATATCTTTGGCGGCATCATCGTCTTTATTGTAGTGTGGATATTTGTGTCGCAAATATTCGAGATGCGTTTGCTTGGCTCCATTCTCGACAAAGTGGTAAACGTAGGTTCGCTTGCGCTTATCATATTGTTCCAAGAGGAGATACGTCATTTCTTCAGCACCATCGGTTCGCGTCCGAGCACCCATTTCCTTACACACATATTCAAGTCCAAGAAAGACAAAGGCGACAATGTGCATCGCGAGGACATCATGCCCATAGTAATGGCATGTATGAATATGAGCAAGCAAAAGGTAGGCGCACTCATCATTATTGAGCGTTATGTGGGTTTGAGTGAGTATATAGCCACGGGCGACATGATCAATGCCAATATCACGCAGCGACTCATCGAAAACATATTTTTCAAGAACAGTCCTCTGCACGACGGAGCCATGATTATATCACACCAACGCATCAAGGCTGCAGGCTGTATATTGCCCATATCGCACGATACAGACATACCCAAATCGTTAGGCCTGCGTCACCGTGCAGCGCTTGGCATATCTCAAAAGAGTGACTGCCTGGCGGTGGTTGTTTCGGAGGAAACTGGTGGTATTTCAATAGCCGAAAAAGGCAGTTTCCGCTTGCGTATGTCGGCCGAGGAATTAGAGAGTGCACTTTCAAAAGAGTGGATAAAGGAGTAACAAGTGCCTGCTTTTCATTATTTATGCTTATCTTTGCAGTGCTGACGTGTGCGCCATACTGCAAGTGATAGTGTGAAAAGCGCCCCCAAACGTGGCACAAACCCCATTATACAGCCAAGTCTAAAACATGACAAAAAATCACAAGATAAAAAAAGTGCGTCTGCACAGTGAAGGCAATGACATACTGCGTAAAAGCTTGCTGGTCATACTCGTGACGGGTGCGCTCTTATACTACTTTTTGCGTGACGTAACATTGTGGCCCTTCTACGCCTACATGGCTATTTGCATAATATTGTATGCCATAGCCGTTAACTTCTTCCGTTGTCCGATACGTATCTTTGATGGTGACAAGGAAGGAACTGTGCTCGCTGCAGCCGATGGCAAGGTGGTAGTGATTGAAGAGGTTGAAGAAAACGAATATTTTCACGACCGCCGGTTGATGATTTCCATATTTATGTCCATCACCAATGTGCATGCCAACTGGTTCCCGGTTGAAGGACTTGTAAAAAAAGTAGTGCATCACAAGGGCAATTTCCATAAGGCTTGGCTCCCCAAGGCCAGTACCGAAAACGAACGCTCAACTGTAGTAATCGAGACACCCGACGGCAAGGACGTGCTCGTGCGCCAAATAGCTGGGGCCGTAGCCCGCCGTATAGTAACCTATGCCCGTGAGGACGAGGATTGCTACTTCGATGAGCACATGGGATTTATCAAGTTCGGCTCACGCGTCGACGTCTATTTGCCTACCGACACCGAAGTGCTGGTAAAGATGGGGCAACGTACAGTTGGCAACCAAACAGTGATAGCCAAACTTAAGTAAAGTGACAAACAATACTACTTATCAGTAAAATAACACACTCTTGCGAGTTGACAGGTTGATTGATAGTGAGTTAAGCAAGGGGCTTTATGCGTCCCTCGCCAGCTTACGCAGACTTGTCAACTCGTAATGCTTTATAAACCAAGTAACGCCATAATAACAATGAAAAAGCATATCCCCAACACCATCACATGCTGCAACCTCATATCGGGCTGCATTGCCACATACTTTGCCTTCCAAGCAAATTTTCAACTCGCTTTTGCCTTTATAATAATAGGCGCGGTGTTCGACTTCTTTGATGGTTTTGCAGCACGTTTGCTGCATGTTTCGTCACCAGTGGGCAAGGAACTCGATTCGCTCGCCGACGACATTACATTTGGGTTTGCCCCGGCTGCCATTGTTTTCACAATGCTTCGCACCTTGCTCTCAGCCTGTGGCGATGGGGCGGCAGTTTGTCCAGTCACCCCCTATGTGCCATACGTCGCATTTGTCATTGCAGCATTTTCAGCCTTGCGCTTGGCCAAGTTCAACCTCGATGAGCGTCAAACTACCTCTTTCATCGGGCTGCCCACCCCGGCCAATGCCTTGTTCTGGGCAGCGTTAAGTGTATCGCTCAGCACAAACAGCTGCCTTGTTTCCGACAATGCGTTGTGGTTATTGCCTGCTTTGGTAGTGGGTGCACTGTTGTCAAGTTGGTTGCTTGTGGCCGAAATTCCCATGTTCGCGTTAAAGTTCAAGCACTATGGCGTCAAGGGCAACGAGTTGCGTTATGGTTTTGTACTATTCAGCATATTGCTGCTTGCCATTCTGGGCTGGGTGGGTTTCTCCGCCATAATAGTGTTATATATTCTTACATCAATAGCCAACAACGTGTTTGGCACAAAGATTGCTGATGAGGAGTAGGCAACTCCTTATTATTAACGTAACACATATTGATTGATGCACTTTTTAGGTTGTTTATTTGTCTTTATATTAGGTGGTATATTCTTCGTGATAGCCGTCATAAGTTGGGTGTTCCGCACCTTGTTCGGTGTCAACATCTTTGCACCATTCTTTGTCGGGTCACGTCGCAAGGCAAGCGCTTTCAATAGCGCAGAACGAAATGATAACACTGCCAGCGAGCAGCAACGTACCACTCATTACAACACGGGCAATGCCCACCACGAAGGCGGGCAGGAACGTCGCGCGTCAGACAAAGGCAAAATATTTGATAAGAGCGAGGGGGAATACGTCGATTTTGAGGAGGTGTGAGGCATTGGTGCCAAACAACGGCAATTAAAGGGTGGTTCTAATAATCCCGAAATCACATAGAAGATAAAACGGTTGGTGGGTTAAAAAGCAGACAATCAATAAGTATGCTTTTTAACCCACCAACCGTTTGTTGTAATAAAGAGCGTCCTGCTTTTGCTTGCGCGGCTCAAATGCGTACAATGCCGTGCATTACAGCAAAGATGGTAAGGGCAGACACACTGCGCGTACCAAGTTTCTCGGTCAGATTATTGCGGTGCGTGATGACAGTTGCCACGCTCACCCCCATGCGTGCGGCAATCTCTTTGTTGATAAGTCCGTCCACAATGCCCTTCAGCACCTCGCGCTCGCGTGGCGTGAGGTGTGGCGTGTTGTGGCCACCTGTCTCAGCCTCGGCGCCATTAGGGGTTTGTTGTGCCTCTTTCACCACATCGGGTTCAGCACCATGTTGGTTATGCGACTTGCTTGCCAGAGCTATGATTGAAGCCACAAGCGCTTTCTCAGGCAAAAACACATTCAGCGCGTGAAAGCCCTGAGGCAGATGGCAAGTGTCATTGCCATGCACCAGTATGATGGTCTTGTGTTGCCGTTTCAAAAAGAAAGACGCATTGGCCAGCACCTCGTCCGCCGATACAAAATAGTGAAAGAAGGTGTCGGCAGAGTTCTCCTCCGTCATGTCCGCAACGTGTGAAAACAGGTACACCTCAGCCCCCGGCATCATACGGCGTATGATGTCGGCCAGCCCCATGCAGGCAAGCGTGTTGGGTGATATGATGGCTATCGAAGGTCGCATATAGTATATTTGCTGATAAGTAGGTGTTCAAAATTATTTTATACAATCAGCAGGTGTCATTTTCACATTGAAAGCACATTCTCGGGGCGCATCTGTCCCTTCGGCCTCGGTCACATAGCCCGCTATGCTCCCTTGCCCGAAGGAAACATCTGCACCCCGATAATGCACTTTCAATGTAAAAATAATTTTGAACACCTACTTAGAGAGGGGTGTGGAGTGGGGTGGGGACTTAGTTTACAACCAGTTTGTCGTTAAAGTAGTGTCGCAGAATTTCCTCTGCATGCTGCTTTTGTTCGGGCGTGTTGACAGGCACGTCCTTTAGTTTGTACTCCCACCCAAGGGCTTCGTATTTGTGTACACCGAGCGTGTGGTAAGGCAGCAGTTCGATGCGCTGTAATTGTGTGTAATCCTTAAAGTGCGCTCCCAGTGCGTGCAAGTCCTCGTCAAAATTGCTCACTCCTGGCACGAGCACATAACGTAGCCAAAAGGGGTGGTTGTTCGCTTCAAACCAGGCCGCCGTCTTAAGCGGTTGTTCGTTGCTGCGTCCCGTAATGTATTGATGCCTGTCATTATTAAATTCCTTGATGTCAAGCATCACAAGGTCTGTCAGTTTCCAAAGTTCCTCCACGTCATTGTTCCAGATGGCTCCGTTGCTGTCCACGCAAATGTGAATGCCCTCCTCCTTCAACCGTTTGAACAGTGGAATGAGTGCTTTGGCCTGTACGGTAGGTTCGCCGCCCGAAAAGGTTATGCCGCCCCGTTTGCCAAAGAAAGGCTTGAACGACACGGCCTGTTTCACAATGTGCTCGGCGTCAGTCAGTGTGCTTTCACCCACGGCATCAATCGTGTCGGGGTTGGCACAATACAGACATCTGAACGGACAGCCTTGCAGAAAAACCACGTAGCGCAGTCCCGGCCCATCAAATGTGCCCATCGACTCATAGCTGTGAACGCGTATTTGCATATTTAAGTAGGTATTCAATATTAGTTTGTACAATCAGCAGGTGTCCAATAACGCTGTTTCAACGTAAAAATAAATATGAGCACCTACTTATTCTTATTGCAAAGTTACGCAAACTTACAAAAAAGCAGTACCTTTGCTGGCAAAATATGCTTATAAGCAGGTGCACACAAGCATTTTCATGCTGAAATAGCGTTAACGGGCCACACACCTGGCAACGTGCCGTCAAGGTGAAAATAGCTCCTGCATATTATACAACAAATCAAAATAAGAACACTGACTAAATATGGCAAAAGATACCGTAATCCTTACAGGCGACCGTCCCACCGGACGCTTGCACATAGGCCACTATGTTGGCTCACTCCGTCGTCGCGTAGAGTTGCAGAATGCTGGCGACTTCAAAAAGATGTTTGTGTTTATAGCCGATGCACAGGCTTTGACCGACAATATCGACAATCCCGAAAAGGTGCGTCAGAATGTAATTGAGGTAGCACTCGATTATTTGGCCTGTGGCCTTGACCCCGAAAAAATCACCATCTTCATTCAGAGCCAGATACCCGAACTCTGCGAGTTGTCATTCTACTTTATGGACCTCGTCACGGTGAGCCGTTTGCAGCGCAACCCGACCGTCAAAACCGAGATAGGCATGCGTGGCTTCGAGTCAAGCATACCTGTGGGCTTCTTTACCTACCCTATAAGCCAGGCTGCCGACATCACCGCCTTCCGTGCCACCACAGTACCGGCGGGTGAAGACCAAAAGCCTATGCTTGAGCAGGCCACCGAAATTGTGCGCCGTTTCAATCACATATATGGCGACACATTGGTAGAGCCCAACATCTTGTTGCCGCAAAATGCCGTGTGCTGCCGTCTGCCGGGAACCGATGGCAAAGCCAAAATGTCTAAAAGCCTTGGCAACTGCATCTACTTGTCTGACACAGCCAAGGACGTAGAGAAAAAGGTGAAATCGATGTACACCGACCCAACCCACTTGCGTGTTGAGGACCCTGGCCACATCGAGGGCAACACAGTGTTCACCTACCTCGATGCTTTCAGCAAGCCCGAGCACTTTGCAGCGTACTGGCCTGAATACCAAAACCTTGACGAGGTAAAGGCACACTACCAACGCGGTGGACTGGGCGACATGAAGGTAAAGAAGTTCCTCAACAAAATACTCCAAGAGGAACTCGAACCCATTCGTCAGCGTCGTGCCGAGTTTGAAAAGGACATTCCCGCTGTGTACGAAATGCTCAAAAAGGGTTGCGAAGAGGCACGTGCCGTGGCTGCAGAAACCCTCAGCGATGTGCGCCGTGCTATGAAAATCAACTACTTTGACGATGCTGAACTCATAGCCGAACAGGCAAAGAAGTTTGCTTCAAAGTAAGCCGCACAAACGATGGATCTCCTTGGCTGAACTGCAAACTCGTGCCACGATAACAAACAAATGGAGCAGATGATGTATGGATAACATACATTTTCCGCTGCACAATTTGCTCATTCACAAAAGATTTCCTAACTTTGCAACCCGAAGCGAGAAGGTGCCTCAAAAAGAACGTGAGGCCGCGAGGTCTGTAACATGGTAGTGCTGACCTTTCTCGTGCAATGATATGTATATCAAAAACAAAAAAACAGCATAACAAAAATGAAAAGAACATTCCAACCCCACAACAGAAAGAGAAATAACAAGCATGGTTTTCGTCAGCGTATGCAGACAGCCAACGGCCGTCGCGTATTGGCATCTCGTCGCGCTAAGGGTCGCAAGAAGTTGACCGTGTCTGACGAAGTTCATGGCAAGAAGTAATAAATTATAAGCTACTCCCCAATACCGTACAGCGGTGTTGGGGATTGCTTTTTCAAGGGAGAGGCTGACACCTTTTTGCAACAAGTGCAATGTGGGTGTCAGCCTCTCTTGCGTGTTTTGTGTTATATTACTGTCCGGTGAAACCATTCTGATATTATAGCACTATGTTTGCATTTTAGCGGCTTCGCTTCGCCGCTTTCAACTGCAAACTTAGTGCTATAATATCAGAATGGTTTTACCGGACTGCAATAACTGTTAATCATAGCTGCATATTTTCCCGACGCGAGACGCGTCGCCCCCATTAGAGTTAGCGTTTGTGGCTTGAGTCCGTTCGCATTTTTACGTTTTACCGGACTGCAATAATTGTTTTACCAGGCAGAATAAGTCCTGTCTCAGTCCACACCTTTAAGGTTGTTCATCATGGCAAAAGGCCACCTCCTTGAAAGCATAGTTGCAAATAGTGCCATTGCTTTTGCGCAGAGACAATATGCCTAACGGACTAATGCCCTCAATGCTGGCTGCAAACTTGCCGCTGGCGTCTTCAAACACATGGTTGCCTTTGCCTCGGTATAAGTGCTCCATGTATTCGTTGTGCAGTGTGGCATAATCGTTGTGCAGTATCAAGTGGTAACGTTTCTCAAACTCACCAACAAGTTTCGACAGCAGTTCGGCGCGGCTGTGATGGTTGCCAGTTATTTTCATGAGCGATATGGGGTTGGGCGCATCGCTTTCAAAAACAGTCTGGTTCACGTTAATTCCCACCCCCGTCAGCGTAGTGGCTATTTGTGTGCCGCACACGTCGTGCTCCAGCAGCATGCCGGCAATCTTGTAGTCGAGCCAGTACACATCGTTAGGCCATTTCACCGTCACGCCGCCGTCCACGTGTTCCGCCAATGCGGCCTGCACGGCAAGGGCCAGTGCTTCAGACAGTGCAAACTGATGCGTCACAGGCACCAGGGTGGGGTGGAACAGAAAACCAAATAGCAAGTTCTTACCACGTTCAGCCTCCCAGTGATTGCCGCGTTGGCCGCGTCCCGCAGTCTGATAGTCGGTCGTAGCAAGTACAAACTCCTTGTCGCTGTGCTGATATTGCGGCAGTCGCAGTAGCAGCATGGTCGAGTCCGTTTCGGGCAAATGCACATGCTCCCAGTTGTGTGGCAAATCAATGTTTTGTAAGTTCAGCATAAGCCGTTTGTGTCTTTTTAGGCAATTTCTTAAGCACCTCGCTCAGCGAGTGGTCAATCAGTTCATACACCAGTTCGTCGGGCACATCAGTGTCAAACATCACCTCGTTCCAATACTTCTTGTTCCAATGCCAAGCCCCGCGTATGCCGTTATATTTATCGCGCAGAGTAATGGCATAGTCGGGGTCGCACTTTGTTACAACCAAATCGGGCCTGTCAAGGTCAATGTAAGCAAAAATCTTGTTGTACACACGGAACAAGATGCCGTCTGGCCCGAAGGCCGAATCCTCTGTGGCCAAGGGTTTGGCCAGGCAGTAATTGCGAATGTCTTCAATGTTCATACTTCAAAGTCGCGTTTATGCAGGCGTTGTTTCCACACCGTCTCCTCGTTGTAGGCATGGCGCAGGTGGGTAATGCAAAAAGGCCTTTGCTTGCCAACCACCGTAATGATGTCGTAGCTGTAAGGCGAACCAAGCAAATGGTTATGTGCCAGATAGGCGCGGCCGGCGGCAATGATATTGCGCTTTTTGTGCAGAGTCACTGCTTCGGCTGCCGGTGCAAAATGCTCGTCGCGGCGCGTCTTCACCTCGACAAACACAATCTCGCCGAACCATTCGGCCACGATGTCAATTTCGAGATGTCCGATGCGCCAGTTGCGTGCCAGCAGCGTATAGCCCTTTTGCGTCAGGTAGAGCAGTGCTTCGTCCTCGCCCTCGCGTCCCAGTTCGTTGTGGTCAGCCATCAGCGTTTACGCTTAAAAAAATCCTTCATCAGTTGTGCACACTCCTCTTCAAGCACCCCGCACACCACTTCGGTTTTGGGGTGCATGGCCTTGGGAGCAAACACGCTGTACCCCCGTTTGGGGTCGCTGGCTCCGTATACCACACGTCCCATCTGTGCCCACCCGATGGCCCCGGCACACATAATGCAAGGTTCCACCGTCACGTACAGTGTGCACACATCAAGGTATTTACCATTCAGTGCATCGGCGGCAGCAGTGATAGCCTGCATCTCGGCGTGAGCCGTCACATCGTTCAGTGTTTCGGTCAGGTTGTAGGCACGTGCTATGATGCGGTCGCGGCATACCACCACCGCTCCCACAGGCACCTCGTCCTTGTCGTAGGCCATACGGGCCTGTTCCAGCGCCTTGCGCATATAATATTCGTCGTTCATAAGTGTAGGTTCCATACTTATTTGTCAACCTGTCAACTTGTTACCCCGTCAACAAAGACTTCTGCCAACGGGTTGCTGGTGAGAAATCAGTTACCCTTTAATCAGTTGCAATGCCACCCGTCCGCGTTCCTCGTCAATGTCGAGCACCCTGACCATAACCTGTTGCTGAATATGCACCACCTCAGCAGGGTCCTTCACATAGTGGTCGGCCATGTGCGATATGTGCACCAGCCCCTTCACCTTTATGCCCATGTCCACAAAGCAACCAAACTTAGTGATGTTCGTTACCACGCCCGGCACCTCCATGCCTTCGCGCAAGTCGTCGAGCGAGTGCAAATTGTCGGCAAAGCTGAACACCTTGGCTGTGCCGCGTGGGTCGCGTCCAGGTTTGGCCAGTTCGTTCATGATGTCAGTCAGCGTGGGCAGTCCCACCTCGTTGGTGCAATAGTGCTTCAAGTCCACCTTGGCACGTGCCTCGGCCGAGGCTATCAGTGTTGGCACATCGCAGCCCGCGTCCTTGGCCATTTGCTCAACGAGTGCATAACGCTCGGGGTGTACGGCCGTATTGTCCAACGGATTTTCAGCACCGGGAATGCGCAAGAAACCTGCACATTGCTCGTAGGCCTTGGCCCCCAAGCGTGGCACCTTGAGCAGTGCGCGGCGCGAGGCAAAAGCCCCGTTAGCCGTACGGTAGTCCACAATGTTCTGTGCAAGGGCCGGACCCAGTCCCGACACGTAGGTGAGCAAATGCTTCGAGGCCGTGTTGAGGTTCACCCCCACGGTGTTAACACAACTCTCAACCGTCAGGTCGAGCGACTTTTTCAGTTCCGTTTGGTCCACGTCATGCTGATATTGTCCCACACCAATAGCCTTAGGGTCAATTTTGACCAGTTCGGCCAAAGGGTCGGCCAGCCGGCGGCCAATGCTCACCGCACCGCGCACCGTTACATCGTAGTCGGGAAACTCCTCGCGCGCCAATTTCGATGCCGAATAAACCGAAGCCCCGTCCTCGCTCACTAAAAAGACCTCCACCCCCTTAAGGTGCAGACTCTTTACCAACTCCTCAGTTTCGCGTCCGGCCGTACCGTTGCCAATGGCAATGGCCTCTATGTGGTATTGTTCAACCAACGAGTGGAGTTTGAAGCCCGCCCTTGCATACTGGTTTTGTGGTTGGTGTGGAAATATAGTCTCGTTGTGCAGCAAGTTGCCCTGTGCATCGAGGCATACCACCTTGCAGCCAGTGCGAAATCCCGGGTCAATGCCCATGATGCGTTTTTGCCCGAGAGGGGCTGCAAGCAGCAGTTGCTTCAGATTGTTGGCAAACACATGTATAGCCTCCTCGTCGGCTTTGCCCTTGCTGGCGCCGGCAAACTCCGTTTCGATGCTTGGTTTCAGCAGTCGCTTGTAAGCATCGGCAATGGCCATTCCAACCTGTGCGGCTGCCGGTGTGCCCGCCTTCACATAGCCGCGTTCCACCCGGCTTATGCAGTCATCATCGTCGCTTGGCGAGATGCTCACACGCAAGTAGCCCTCGGCCTCGCCTCGGCGCATGGCCAGCAGACGGTGTGAGGTGCAGCGCTTCAGTGGCTCGCTCCAGTCAAAATAGTCGCGAAACTTGCCAGCCTCGGCCTCCTTGCCCTTCACCACTTTGGAGCGTATCATGCCCGTACACTCAAACGAGCGGCGTACCGTTTGCCGTGAGCGTTCATTTTCGTTCACCCTTTCGGCTATGATGTCACGTGCCCCTTGCAGCGCCTCGTCTGTATTGGCCACCTCGCCTTTGACAAAAGCTTTAGCAGCCGTCTCCGGCTGTTTGAAGGGTTGCAACATCAGCATGTCGGCCAATGGCTCAAGTCCCTTTTTGCGTGCCACCTCGGCACGAGTCTTGCGTTTGGGTTTGAAAGGCAGGTACATGTCCTCAAGCAGCGTGGCGTCCCAACAGGTTTCGATGCGCTTCTTCAGTTCGTCAGTCAGTTTGCCTTGTTCCTCAATGGTTGTGATGATGTAGTCGCGTCGGTGTACAAGTTCCTCCAGTTTGTCATTCTGCTCCTTAACCTGTGCCACTTGCACCTCATTAAGTCCGCCGGTAGCCTCCTTGCGGTAGCGGCTGATAAAAGGTATGGTAGCGCCCGAGGTGAGCAGGTTGATGGTAGCTTCGACCTGCTTTTCGCGCAGTCCGAGTTGTTTGGCTATTATTTCGGCTATTTTCATGGGTTGTAATCTGTTGTTTGTGATATGCGTTAGCGGGATTAGTTAACGGGTTAACCTGTCAACTCGTAACCCCGTTAACTCCAAAAAACGCCAATGGGTTTATGATGTTTATGCCCCGTCGGCTTGCTGTCTGATAGTAGCCCGCGTGTAGTTGGTGATGTAAATGTACAACAAAGAGTTGAGATTGACCAACATATTTGGTGCATTTTGTAAATGTGTGCATATCTCGCTGTGGGCTGCACCCCCTATCAATTTATTCTGTGTACATTTGTCTGCACTCTGCACTTTTTGTCTGCACTCCGTTGAAAATCAAGCGTTTCGTTAGTGTAGACAACTGCTAAAATAACCTGCACACGTGTATGCACTGAGCGGACATGAAATGTTATATATTGCTGCCACTCCCTCGTTGTCTGCACGTGTATATTGCGCTGATTGCCCTGATGCGTGCACCTGTCAAACCAGTGCCGTGTTACGGCATAGGGCGAGCGGATTTTGGGTCGGACGGAATAAAAATCTGCCCTCCCGAAACTGAGAAAACGGCCTCCCTAAACTGATAAATGCGCCCCTTGACATAGACAAGCAGGCGTGGCGTGTGCAGACAGCAGTGTAGGCATTATTGAGATTTGTCTACACTGCGTAATGCTCTGACTATCAACGGAGTGCAGACAAAAAGTGTAGAGTGCAGACAAAAGTGCAAAGAATAAAATGTAGGGGGTGTGGCATTGCAAATTTGTGTGCACGCGGTGTATGGAATGCCCGAGTGGGCAAGTTTGTAAAATTATTGCTACCTTTGTCCGAGTAATAGGCGGGTGTTCGAATTCTGTTGATATAAATCCGTAGGCGGAATTACTTGTCAACGTGTTTACTAATTCCGCCAACGCGTGATACAACCTAACATTGAATATCTGCTTACACAAACAACCCATTACATGTTCGCCGTCATAATTAACTCGAGTTTCGGATTTAGCAAGTGCGGGCTGAAAGCCCAATG